>OLQJ01000306.1_pt1 | contig 33695 bp, 22 predicted proteins | sample 1673231 | NCBI WGS metagenome assembly OLQJ01 (sample SAMEA3136769, study PRJEB25190) | human gut metagenome | biome: human gut; feature: human-associated habitat; material: faeces | place: Austria | collected 2013
GCCGAATGCTCGCCATCGAAATTTATCGGTGGCCCACTTCAGACTGTAATGGGGCGAGCTCGATGTTGCCGTGCTCGTTGAACGACATTCTAATGAGCGTCCCTACAGGATTTCATCCGGGCTGGCGGGTTTGGTTGTTTTGGGGATGCCGAGTTTGGATGACGCGAAATCGTCAACATTGTCCTTAATTCCGTCTTTGGTGTAGACAGTGACCATATAGGTGCTGTGTCCGAATTCGCTCTTGTCGCGTGTTGCCCAGGCATCCCAGTAGGCGGCCCCGTTTCGCCCTTTGATTTTTCCGACACGGCGGAGTTCTGTTCGCTTTAATTTCCGGTTGCTATAGATGGTTCGACCGGCTTCCGCGGTGAGCCCGCACTGTCCAAGCAGCTTGTCGAGGACTTGGTTCATGTGGCGCTCATCGGTGTTTGGTGCGTAGTCGTAGGCGAGGGTGATGGAGTCGAGTGGCTGGTCGTCGATCAGATAGTTTAGCGCCTGAGGTTCAAGGCAGAAATAGGGGGAGCATCCGTCGACCTTGCCGAGCAACGGTAACTTGGACTGCCAACTTCCGGTGGGAATTGCATATTCGTAGAACACGCCACGGCAGACAAAGGAGAGCGAGGTGGCACGCGAGCCGGCGTCGATCATCCCGCAAAGATCGAAGGGCGAGGCGATACCAAAAGAAAAGGGCGTGATGACGATAAGGAAGAGCATCACGATGGGTATGGCGAGAATGGCGATGACGTTGCGACCGGTGGAATGAGACGGCTTCATATGCGCTCCTCGAGACAAAGATCTGTTGAGGATAGGCAGAAATGGATATGTTCAGAGAACAATTCAAGTTTAATCTCATGGCGCGAGATGGTCGACCGTTAGCGTCGAAAACCACCACAAAGGTGCCTGTCCCCCTTGTGGTGGTGAGGAGCACGCGGCTTCTTTTGGTAATAGTGCTGGCTGGCGATATCATTAGTGCAGGTGGCGAAGGCTTGCATTGTGAGGTGCTTTACTGTGAGAAGTCCTGCCCGTATTGGATTGATTGTCTTGGCGCTTGCGATCACCGTGGTTGGCATGGGTGCTGTCAGCATGGCGTTTCTACCTGCTGCGGTGACGGAGCCGGTGGTCAAGCCTGTGACTCAATCTGTCGAACTTCTGACCGGCGCCGCCAAGCCCGAGACCATTACCGTTGATTTTGATGAGCAGCCGGCTGTGCTGGGTATTAGCAATTATCCGAGTATTCAGCTTGGGGCCATGCGCTATACCACGGATACAAGCCTGATCGATAGGGCGTCCGAGCTACTCAAGGGCAAAACATTTAAGCGTTGGTACGGATATGCGTCCTATCGGGCAAAAGCGAACGACATGGTTGGCGGATGCCACTCTTCCATCGAGCTGGACACTGCAAACGGCGCAAAGTTATGTGATGTCTCGTACGATCCGGGTTACGAGGGCAATGAGGGTCCGGGTATTTACATCATGGCCGGCGATGCAGCCTATGTCATGGAGGGCGACCAGGCCGAGCTCAACGATTTTATGGGTCAGTGTATCCAAGATGCCTATAAACAGACCTGCTTGCCTGACCCGCAGACTGCACGCGATAGTGGGTCTGCCCGTACATGGCTGTTCGAGGATGAGATGCCCTGGAGCGCCGAATCGGGAAGCACGGGCTCGGCAAGTAAATAGAGGCTGCAACCACCACAAAGGTACCCGTCCCCTTTGTAGTAGTTCTCGGTTTGTCTCGATCTGTAACATCTTGGCCGCTAAAAGTGGGCCTGGTGTTACAGATTTAGATTTTCGATTCGGGTGTCTTCTGTTTGTCTCAATCTGTAACAGATAGGGCCCTATTTGCCGAGTAGTTGTTACAGATTTAGATAAACGGGCGCCGCTGAGCATTTCATCTCGATCTGTAACATCTAGGATCAAAAATGGCTGCTAGATGTTACAGATCGAGACGGTAGTGCGCCTGGGCAGCGGCGGGCTGACATCTCAGTACCCTATCTCTTAATCACTCAGAAAATCTTATATATAGAGACTTAGATTTGTGTATAAGATCGCGCAAAGCTGGCAACAATACTTCTCGAACAACGTGAAGCCGCCCCGTAGGGCGGCCGCCCCAAGAGAGGTGATTCCATGAGAATCGATAAGCTAGCAATGACGTCGCGCGAGGCGTTGCAGACCGCCATGAGCACGGCTGCCGACGCGCAGGCCGGCGCGGTGGAGCCGATTCACCTGCTGTCCGCCCTGCTCGGTGCCGGCGAGCGCAATATCTCCGTGATCATCGAGCGCATTGGTGCCGACCCGGCTCAGCTCGCACGCTCCACGCAAGATGCCATCGACCACGCGCCCAAGGTTTCGGGCGAGGGCCAGCAGATGGGCCTGTCCAACGAGCTCGTCCGCGTCATCGAAAAGGCCGAGAAGAAGGCCACCAAGATGGGCGACAGCTTTGTAGTGACCGAGCATCTACTGATGGCACTTGCCGAGGACAAGGGCGAGGCCGGCCGCGTTCTGCGCGACGCAGGCGTGACCAAGGAGCGCATCGAGCGGGTCTATGAGGAGCTGCGCGGTGATGACCGCGTGACGTCTGCCGAGGATAAGACGCAGTTTGAGGCGCTGGAGCAGTACGGTCGCAACATTTGCGACCTCGCCCGCGCCGGCAAGCTCGACCCGGTCATCGGCCGTACCGATGAGATTCGCCGCACCATCCAGGTCCTGTCCCGTCGCACCAAGAACAACCCCGTGCTCATTGGCGAGCCGGGCGTCGGCAAGACGGCCATCGTCGAGGGCATCGCCCAGCGTATCGTGGCCGGCGACGTGCCGAGCACGCTGCGCGACCGCGACCTCATCGAGCTCGATATGAGCGCGCTGGTCGCCGGCGCCAAGTACCGCGGCGAGTTCGAGGACCGCTTGAAGGCCGTGCTCAAGGAGGTACAGAAGTCCGAGGGTAAGGTCATCCTGTTCATCGATGAGCTCCACACCATCGTGGGCGCGGGTGCCACCGAGGGCTCCATGGACGCCGGCAACATCCTGAAGCCTGCACTCGCCCGTGGCGACCTGCACGCGATCGGCGCGACCACGCTTGACGAGTACCGCAAGTACATCGAGAAGGACGCGGCGCTCGCACGTCGTTTCCAGACCGTGATGGTCAGCGAGCCTACCGTCGAGGACACCATTTCGATCCTGCGTGGCCTCAAGGAGAAGTACGAGATCTTCCACGGCGTGCATATCACCGATAGCGCGCTCGTGGCCGCCGCCGACCTCTCCGATCGCTACATCGCCGACCGTTTCCTGCCCGACAAGGCCATCGACCTGGTCGATGAGGCCGCAAGCCGCCTGCGCATGGAGCTCGACAGCATGCCGGTTGAGATCGACGCCACCACGCGTCAGCTCACCCAGCTGCAGATCGAGGAGCAGGCGCTCATGAAGGAGACCGATGACGCCTCCAAGGAGCGTCTGGAGGCCCTACGTCAGGAGATCGCCGAGGTCCAGGAAAAGCTCAACGTGCAAAAGGCCGGCTGGCTCAACCAGAAGAACGCCATCGACCACGTGCAGGAGCTCAAGGGGCAGCTTGACGAGGCCAAGAGCGAAGAGGAGCGCGCGACGCGCAACGGCGACCTGGGCCGTGCGTCCGAGCTGCGCTTCTCCGTGATTCCGGGCCTGCAGCAGCAGATTCAGGATTCCGAGGCCGCGCTCGAGGCACAAAAGCAGCAGGACGGCGAGGGCCTCAACGAACAGGTGACCTCCGATGAGATCGCCGAGGTCGTGAGCGCTTGGACCGGCGTGCCCGTGTCCAAGATGATGCAGGGCGAGCTCGACAAGCTCAAGGGCCTGGAGGGCGAGCTGCATAAGCGCGTTATCGGTCAGGACGAGGCCGTCTCCGCCGTGGCCGCGGCCGTGCGCCGCAGCCGTGCGGGTCTCTCCGACCCGGACAAGCCCATCGGCAGCTTCTTCTTCCTGGGCCCCACCGGCGTGGGCAAGACCGAGCTCGCCAAGGCGCTAGCCGAGTGCCTGTTCGATGACGAGCGCGCGCTCGTGCGTATCGACATGTCCGAGTACATGGAGAAGTTCAGCGTCCAGCGTCTGATCGGTGCGCCCCCGGGATACGTGGGTTACGACGAGGGCGGCCAGCTCACCGAGGCCGTGCGCCGTCGTCCCTACTCCGTGATCTTGCTCGACGAGATGGAGAAGGCCCATCCGGATGTCTTTAACGTGCTGTTGCAGGTGCTCGACGACGGCCGTCTGACCGATGGCCAGGGTCGCCAGGTGTCCTTCAAGAACACGATTATCATCATGACGTCTAACGTGGGCTCCAAGGCTATCGCCGAGCTTTCGGGCAAGGACGAGGAGGAGATGCGCCATCAGGTCGACGCCGCCATGGCTCAGACCTTCCGCCCCGAGTTTCTCAACCGTATCGACGATATCGTGGTGTTCCATCCGCTTGGCATGGCGCAGATCGAGAAGATCGTCGACATCCAGCTTGCCGACGTCCGCGCACGCCTGGCCAAGGAGCGCATGACGCTTGCCATCACCCCGGCGGCCAAGCAGATGCTCGCCGTGGGCGGCCTGGACCCCGTGTTCGGTGCCCGTCCGCTCAAGCGTCTGGTCCAGCGCGAGGTCGTGGACGCCATCGCCGCCGCCATCATCGACGGCACGGTGCGCGAGGGCGATCAGGTGACGGTCGATGTCGACAAGGACGGCGGCTTTACCGTCGTGTGCGACAACACGCCGGCGGCCACCTACGAGGTTCCCGACGCCGAGTAGATTTTGGGCCATGCCTTAAAATCTGTCAGTCGTCTCTAAACGCCAAGGGCGGCGGATCCAATTGGGTCCGCCGCCCTTTTTCGTGCGACAATCGATGATGTTGAACACGATTGCATGGCAAGGAGATATGCAGATGAAAGACGAGATCAAGACAAGCGCGCCGGCGACCGATGCCGCACCCGCCGCACCCAAGCCTGCGCCTAAGCCGGCGCCCAAGCCGCGCGACCCCTACATCCGTGCCGAGAACGAGGACGACGACGGCTACGATCCCTACAGCGATCGCCGCCCCGAGCGCGAGCCAATGTTCGAAGCCGACCCGTGGCGCTGAGTGCCACCCAAAAGGCGACCAATAAGTTGCGGTGAAATAGGGACTGTTTTGTGGTTTGACCAGCAAAAACAGTCCCTATTTCACCGCAACTGCGTTGGGGATTTTTCTACAGGGGGAGGGTAGTCATAAAAGCCCCGTCCCAAATTGACTGCTCGGGGAGTCGCATTCGAGCTCGGTTGTCCTCTTAGCCACTCGATATCCTTCGGTGCAATAACGGTGATAAAACTTGCTTAAGTGTTAATCAAGCTACACACAATCTTGCTCTCTAATTAATCAAGAATCAGTATAATTTTGATTAGCTAGAGAGCAAGATTGGAGAATCATGGCATTCAACGACTTGATCGCCCAGAAAATAAAGGACTTTGAACAGCAGGGGGTTCCGCAGGTCTTTGAGCGAGACCTTGATCTGGAAAACCCACAGGAGCCAAAGCGCGACAACATCGTAAATGTGGTTGTGGGGGCCCGCCGTTGTGGAAAGACGTATCGCCTGTATCAGGAGATGCAGCGGCTTCAGGGCCGGGGCGTCGAGCTTGACCGGATGCTTTACTTTAATTTTGAGGACGAGCGCTTGCGCCCGTATGAGTCATCGCTGCTGGCGGACGTGCTCGACACGTTCTATGCGCTGTATCCTGCTGCTCGAACCGAGGGCGCTTACATTTTCTTTGACGAGATCCAGGAAATTCCCGAATGGGGTGCGTTTCTGCGGCGTGTAGTCGATACGGAGAAAGCGACCGTCTATGTGACGGGATCTTCTTCCAAGATGCTGTCCTCAGAGCTTAAGAGCGAGTTCAGGGGTCGTTCTCTTATACGGGAGCTTTTTCCGTTGAGTTTTTCGGAATACGTTCGGTATAAGACGGGGAGCGTTTTCGAGCCAGATGCGACCTTTTCCCCAAGCGATGCAGCGCTGCTTCGACATCATCTGATCGGATATCTTGAACGAGGGGGATTCATCGCGACGCTTGAGCAGACGCCCGCAGACGCGATTCAGCTGCTACAGGAATATGCTTCGCGAACGGTCGCTATGGACGTCATTGAGCGTTACGACGTCAAGAACCCTCGCCTGGCATCGCTGTTCTTGACGCGGTGTATGGCATCTTCGGGACGAGAGCTGTCAGTGAACAAAGTGTACAACGAGTTCAAGAGCAGACAGATACCCGTCAGTCGTAATTCGCTCAGCGATTTACTTGAGTATTATGAGGATGCCTACCTGTTATTTTCTGTGCCGGAGTTCACGCGTTCATTGGCAAATAACATGCGGTCTGCGTCTAAGGTCTACGCTGTCGACCCTGCGATGTTTGGAGCATTCTCTCCCGCATCGGCATTGGACCAGGGCCAGAGGCTCGAGACCGCAGTGTTCAATGCGCTAAGAAGAAGGACTCCCGCGGTGAGGACCGGCTCGGTCTGCCGCCTGCTGATCAAAGAGAAGAGCAAAAGCCATGAGGTGGACTTTGTGGCTGGGGACGCACTTCTCATGCGGGCTTATAGCCTGATTCAGGTGAGTGTGGATATGGCAAGTGAGAAAACGCGCGAGCGCGAAATTGCCGCGCTTGATGCCTCGATGGCCCAGTTCGATCTTGGCGAGTCGGCAATCGTTACCATGGATGAGCAGGCCGATATTCCATGCGAGCACGGTGCGGTACACGTTGTGCCCGCATGGAAGTGGCTCCTTGCCTAATCATCTACGGATCGTGGGGCCAGGACCTCCTGGCCCCTTCATCATGGTTGGGGAGCACCTTGCTGCGCCCGGCTAGTCCTGGGCCTTGATGCTCGGCAGGAGAATCTGGGCGAGGTAGTCGGTCTCGAGTTTGGTCGCGGCGTCAGCCTTGCCGTCTTTGCCGACCAGCACGTTCTTGATCTGACTATAGGTGTAGCGGTTGCCGGTCGTGAGCTCGACAAGCTCAATCGCCGTATCCATGGGGTAGGTCGACACAGGGTCCTGCGTACGCCCGTTGATGGTTTGCGGGATCACATACGGATAGACAGGACCGCTCGCATAGACGGTGTAGCCGTTGCCCAGGCTGACCGTGCCCAAAACTGTATCGCCGTCATCGGGCGTAAAGGTCTCGCCGTCGCGCACTGCGACAAGCGTCACGATTGGCGTATTGGCGTCATCGTCCAGATAAATGCACAGCGTGCTGCCGTTTTGCCAGGTTGCGACCTTGCCGTACCACTCAACCGGAATATCGAGCTGATACAGGTCCGTTGCCTTATGTCGAGCATCGGCGTCGCGGGCCGCCTGTGCCTCGCGGGAGCTCACGGCGTTGACGGCGGCGTCACGGCGCGCGGTTGCCGCCTGCTGGAGCACCTTTGCGACCGCGGCGGAGTTCACCCCGCCTTCCTCGGCATACTTGGCGGCGGCATCGATCTGGTCGTCAGTCACTGTGTCGGCCGAAGGCACCTTGAGCTTAAAGGTGGCCTGGGCACTCAAATCCTGCCCATCGCTCTTAATGGTGACCTGCGCCTTGGTGGTCGGCACGGTGTAAATGGTACCGTCGGCTGCGATGGGGGACCCAGCGATGGAGAGCGTATAGTCGCCGGGCAGCAGCTTAATGCCGCGACCGTGTTCGTCAACGTAGAGCGTTTCGCTCACGGAAGAACCGTCGGAATCCTGGCCGCTCACCTGCACGGGAATCTTGGAACCAGTTGAGCAGTCGAGCCCTGCGGCATGCACGCCAATCTGCACCGACATCATCGTGTGCGCACTGGCGGCGACAGCGGCAGCCTGCTCTTGCTGATATCCGTTCCAGGCAGCATAGCCTGCGCCGCCGGCGACGAGCGCGACGGCCACAACGCCGGCAACCATCAGGTTGCGGCGCTTGGGCGATATCTTGCGGTGACGGGCCTCGGCCTCATGTGCCGAAGGAACAGACGGTAGGGGGATATCGCCCATGGCGATGGTCTCGTCCACGGCAGGCGCGGAGCCCAGGCCAGGGAGCTCGCGGGTCAGCGAATCTTCGGCCGGCAAGTTGTCGAGCAGGATGGTTTCTTCGCTCGTGTCGGATTCGGGCTGGTCGTCGGCCTTGCATTCGGATTCCTCGTGCCCCGCCTCGTCTTCGGTGGGCGCGGCGCTATCGTCTTTTGCATTCCGATCATCGGGCTGCGCCTCGATTTCTGGCTCATCCTGCACATCAACGCTCGGATCGTCAAACGCAATCTCGGCCAGCGCGATCTGGTCTAGGCTCTCCAGGGCCTCGGCGCACGCTTCTGCATCTTGGGCCGCATCCTCTTGGCCCATCGTCTCATCTTTCATATATCCCCCAAGCTCAATATCGGGACAACACTGTACCCAAAAACGGGACCCCATAGAGCCGCCGCATGATTTGAAATCCGATTTTATTTATGCGCATGTTTTTGAATGAAAGTACAACAACAAAAAGCCCCGGAAAGCGGGCGAATCGCTTTCCGGGGCTGCGCATGACGCGCGATTGCGGCGTCGGCTAAGTTTGCCTACATCCAAATGTGGACGGAATAAACACGTTACTCGGCGTGCGCGTAATCAACCTTGGCGCGGCGGGCAGTGGCCTTCTCCCAATCGCTGGTGCCCTCAAAGACGTCCTGCTTGTAGGGGTTGCGGCCGAGCTTCTTGGCACGGTAGGCGATGTAGATGATTGCGGCGACGTTGGCGATCAGCGCGGCGATCGAGACCGCGGTAGCGGCGCCGGGGTCGAGCGTGGAGTGCGTCACAAAGATGGACTCCTCCTGGAAGTAGGGGAACACCTGGGCAAACATGCACCAAATGGCCAGCGTAAAGGCACGGTTCTGGATCCAGCCGCCCTTGTTCCAGATAAAGGCGGCGACGGTGGGTGCCAGCAGCAGCGCAAAGCCGCAGAACCAGGAGTGGGTGGGCAGGCAGTTGTAGGTGTAGCAGAAGTTCCAGATATCGTAGGCGATGATGTAGACCCAGGTCATGTCGGGCCACAGCATATCGGTCTGATCCTCGGAGGCGTAGACGCTCCACCAACCGGTCATGCAGAAGATGTTGATGATACCGGCGATGCCGTTGAACACGTTGTTCCAACCGGCCAGCTGCGTAGCACCTTCGGAGGTGACCCAGGTGGACTGGCCCAGGACAAAGAAGTGATAGGCGCTCTCAAAGTCGGACACGACGGCGATCATGATGTTGATGGCGACGATCACAAACGGCCATGCGCGGAACCAATGCGCCTTGCCGATCTTGCCCCACTGATACTTAATGGCAATGAAGCCCCAGCAACCGGCCAGCGCCGCGTACACCTTGGCGTAGTGGAACCAGCTGTTCTGGTACACATGGGTGGGGTTGGTGAGCGCCCACTCGGCGCCCTGTGAGACGCCGATGGCGATGGCGACGCAGTAGATGGTCATGGCCAGCGGAGCCACGCCAAAGATGATTGCCGCGCCCAGCTTGGTGCGGCGGCCGACCTCGTTGAGCACGATCAGGCCAATAAAGACCATGGCCCAGCCGGCCCAGTGGATAAGGGTATCGCTACCCCAAACATCGAACAGCATGCTGCTCTCCTTTCACACGCCCGCGGCCCCTCTTCTGATCGCGGGCAGTTTGGCCAAATGTCGTCAGTTCTGGGGCTTGCGCTCCGGATACTTGGCGGTATAGCCCTCGATGTGGAGCGTCGAGGCGATGATTTCCTTGACCGTCTCGTCGGGCACATCGGGGTGCGTGCGGATATACATCAAAAGACCCATGATGAGGGTGTAGAACGTTTCGTAGACATGGTCGATGCGCAGCTCGTGATGGGCGACAAAATCCACCACGGTGGTGTCGCAGATGTACTGAGCCACGCGCTGAACCACGTTGTGCAGAAAGCCGCCGTAGAGCGCGCCGCTGCTTGAGGTGAGCGTACTCGGCAGCTCGTGGCCGCTGGCGACCAGGCGCTTAAAGAGCGGGGCGACGGTGTCGAGTGCGCCCTCGATATCGCCGACGGTGCGGCCGGCGTTCCACTGCTCGAGTTCGGAGATAAAACCGTCAATTGCCTCGTCCATAACAGCGGTGACGGCGGCGTCCATGTCGGCGAAGTAGTGGTAGAACAGCGAGCGCGTGCAGCCGGCTCGCTTGGTTACGGCCGATACCGATAGGTGGGACACGCCCAGCTCGGAGCTTACGGTGCGCACGGCGGCGAGGATCTCGCGACGGCGTTCGTCGCCCGTCAAGCGCTTTGCCGCGCTATCGGATACGGGGGCGGCATCGACCACAGAGGTATCTGCTGCGTTGTTGCCCATGTTTTGCCGCCTTTCATCCTCTTTTGCCTGACCGTTCGCCTAACAGTCTTGAATATTGTTGACGGTTCGTCAATACTATTTTTGACACAATGTCAACAATGGCGGGTGAACGGCATGGGGGCATGCCCGACCTGCAAAAAAGAGGGGTGCCGCGGTCTCGCCGGGCTGTGGCAAGAGAAGGGACAACCATGATTCTCAACGGACCGGGGATTAGCTATACCGAGCCCGATATCGGCGCGGAGTTCGTACCGCCGCTGCCGGAGCATCCGCGCGAGGCCATCGTCAAACTGTGCGAGCACTGCACTAACCGTCTGCTGCATCGCGACGAGCTGCTGGGCTACGAGTACTGGTCGTTTGCCGAGGCCGCGACTGACGAGCAGGCCGAAGTGCTCTGCAAGATGAAGATGCGTCGTCCCTATACGCTGCCCGAGATGGTCAAGCTCACCGGCATGCCCGAGGCCGATATCGAGAAGATGCTCGACGACATGAGCTACACGGGTCTGCTCGAGTACAACTGGGAAAATCCCGAGCGCGCCAAGCAGTGGGTGCTGCCCATGCTGGTGCCGGGTTCTGCCGAGTTCCTCAACATGCGCGTGGGCCAGCTCGAGGAGCATCCGGTCTACGCCAAGTTCTTTGAGCAGGCGTCCAAGGGACCGCTGTCCAAGGCCACGCCGATGGTGCCGCCCGGAGGCGCCGGTATCGGCATGCACGTCATTCCGGTCGAGAAGGCCATTGACGCCGCGAGCACCTCGGTGCCTATTGAGCATATCGAGCATTGGCTCGACAAATACGAGGGCAAGTATGCCGCTAGTACCTGCAGCTGCCGCGCGAGCCGTCGCGTGATGGGCGAGGGCTGCGCCGACGACCCCGCCGACTGGTGCATCGCCGTGGGCGATATGGCCGACTATGTGGTTGAGACCGACCGCGGCCACTATGTGACGCGCGAGGAGGTCTACGACATCTTGCGCCAGGCCGAGGACAACGGCTTTGTGCACCAGATCACCAACATCGACGGCGAGAACAAGATCTTCGCCATCTGCAACTGCAACGTCAACGTGTGCTATGCCCTGCGCACCTCGCAGCTGTTCAACACGCCCAACCTGTCGCGCTCGGCCTATGTCGCCAAGGTCGAGAAGGACAAGTGCGTGGCCTGCGGTCGCTGCGTTGAGGTGTGCCCGGCCGGTGCCGCTAAGCTGGGCCAGAAGCTCTGCAGCAAAAAGGCCGGCGGACAGGTGCCCGAGTATCCGCGCCAGGAGCTGCCCGATGCCACCAAGTGGGATCACACTAAGTGGTCGCCCAACTACCGCAACGATAATCGTATCGAAACGCACGAGTCCGGCACCGCGCCCTGCAAGACGGCCTGCCCCGCGCACGTTGCCGTTCAGGGCTATCTGAAGCTCGCGGCTCAGGGTCGCTATGACGAGGCGCTGGCACTCATCAAGCGCGAGAACCCGCTGCCCGCTATCTGCGGCCGTGTGTGCAACCGCCGCTGTGAGGATGCCTGCACTCGCGGCCGTGTGGACGCCGCCGTGGCTATCGACGAGGTCAAAAAGTTCATCGCCCAGCGCGATCTGGATGCCGCGACCCGCTATGTCCCGCCTGTGGTGACCCCGACGCGTGCCGGCGGCTTCGATCAGAAGATCGCCATTATCGGTGCCGGTCCGGCCGGCCTGTCCTGCGCTTTCTACCTGGCCGAGAAGGGCTATAAGCCCGTCGTGTTCGAGAAGAACGAGCGTCCGGGCGGCATGCTCACCTACGGTATTCCCAGCTTTAAGCTGCAGAAGGATGTTATCGAGGCCGAGGTCGAGATTATTCGCCTGATGGGTGCCGAGTTCCGCTATGGCGTGGAGGTCGGTCGCGATGTGACGCTCGACGAGCTGCGCGAGCAGGGCTTTAAGGCCTTTTATGTGGCCATCGGCTGCCAGGGCGGCCGCCTCGCCGGTATTCCGGGCGAGGATGCCGAGGACGTGACCGTGGCCGTCGACTTTTTGCGCGAGGTCAACAGCGGTAAGATCGACGCGCTGCCCGGCCGCACCATCGTAGTGGGCGGCGGCAACGTGGCTATCGATGTCGCGCGCAACGCCTGCCGTTTGGGTTCCGAGCACGTTGAGATGTTCTGCCTGGAGAGCGAGGCCCAGATGCCCGCCAGCGAGGAAGAGCGTCGCGAGGCCGTTGAGGACGGCGCTCACATCAGCTGCGGCTGGGGTCCCAAGGAGGTTCACCTGGACGAGTCCGGCCGTGTGTGCGGTATCACCTTCAAGTACTGCACGCGTGTCTTTGACGACGAGGGCCGGTTTGCGCCCGAGTACGACGAGAACGATCTGCGCCGTGTCGATGCCGACCGTGTCGTCATGTCGATTGGCCAGTCCATCGTGTGGGGCGATCTGCTGGCTGGCTCCAAGGTGGAGCTTGGCCGCGGCCAGGGTGCTCTTGCCGATCCCCAGACCTACCAGACCGCCGAGCCCGACATCTTTGTGGGCGGCGATGTCTATACTGGTCCGAGCTTTGCCATCGATGCCATTGCCGCCGGTCACGAGGCCGCCGTCTCCATCCATCGCTTTGTGCAGCCGGGCTCCACGCTCACCATCGGCCGCAACCAGCGCCGCTACACCGCGCTTGACCGCGACGATGTCGTGATCGAGAGCTACGACAACGCGAGCCGCGAGGTGGCGCATGTTAACCGCGACCGCGAGAAGGCTGCGCCCTTTAGCGAGTACGTCGAGACCTTTACCGAAGAGCAGGTGCGCGCCGAGACCGCCCGTTGCCTGGGTTGCGGTGCCTCGATCGTCGACCCCAACAAGTGCATCGGCTGCGGCCTGTGCACCACCAAGTGCGCGTTTGACGCCATCCACCTGGATCGAGATCGCCCCGAGTGCTCCACGATGGTCAAATACGAGCAAAAGCTCCCCAGCCTGGGTAAGTATGCGCTCAAGCGTGCAATTAAAATCAAATTTGGGAAGAAGTAAGAGACCTAACAAGTAAGTGAACGGCGCAGAGGGCGGTTGGACAGCGAGCGGGTCCCAGGCGTGGCGAGGTGCCTTGAAAGAGGAGGGCATAGGGCTTTTGCCCATGCCCGACGATTGAAAGGCAGATCGCCCGTCTGGGACTCGCGCAGCGTCAAGCCGACCGCCGTTCGTTAGAACGGCGGAAGGAATTAAAAGTGCACGAGCTCGGAATCGTTTATCACATCATTCGCGATGTTGAGAACGTGGCGCGCGCCAATGGCGTGAGTCGCGTTTCGAGCGTCACGCTGCTGCTGGGCGAGGTCTCGGGCGTCGTTCCCGACTTGCTGCTCGACGCTTGGCGCTGGGCGGCAGATAAAAAGTCCATCACCGAGGATGCGGAGCTTATTGTGGAGCCTGTCGAGGCCGTGACGCATTGCGAGGCGTGCGGCCGCGACTACGCGACAGTCGAGCACGGCAAGACCTGCCCTCATTGCGGCAGTGGTGAAACATACCTGCTGCAGGGCCAGGAGGTCATGATCAAGCAGATCGAGACCCCCGACGAGGACCCGGCAGACGCTGCCCCCGACGGCCCTTCTGACGCCCCCGACGCCGTCGATGCCGCCAACCCCCTCCACATCGCCTAACTTGGTCGTTGGGGACGTTCTTAAACGACTAGTCAAACAAGAACGTCCCCAATGACTACTTGCGCTAGAGCATAAGTCAAGCTAATAGTCAAGTTATGTCTGTTTAAACAAAATAGTGGCAGTACAAGCTCATTCGCACTTGCCTAAAATCGATATTAATGAACAGCCTGCTTGTATCTGTAAAATGCGCGGCTTGATGAGCGGCGCCTTGGCGGGTAATGAGTGAAAAACCAGCAACGTAATCAACTTGTAACAAACCTAGACGTTTAAACAAATAATGCAACCTTTTGCAAATTTAGCGATAATTCGACAAACAAAACAGGTATACTTCCTTAAAGTCGTGTAGGGAATACGTAGACAAAAAGGAGGTTATGTGATGGTAAGTATTGTTCTTGCTAGCCACGGGGACTTGGCTGCTGGAATCAAGCAGACGGGCTCGATGGTCTTTGGCGATCAGCCGTCTGTAGCCGTGGTCTCGCTCGAGCCGAGCATGGGCCCCGACGACTTCCGTGCCAAGGTCGAGGAAGCAGTCGCTTCCTTCGAGGACCAGGAGCAGGTGCTCTTCCTCGTTGATCTGTGGGGCGGCACGCCGTTCAACCAGATCAGCGGGCTCATCGAGGGCCACGATTCCTGGGCTATCGTCACCGGTGTCAACCTGCCTATGCTCATCGAGGCATATTCGCAGCGCTTTGACGCAAAGAACACTGCACATGCGATCGCAAAACATCTCGTGACTGAGGCTAAGGCTGGCGTGCGCGTCAAGCCCGAGTCTCTGGAGCCCGAGGAGAAGAAGCCGGCTGCGGCCGCCGCTGCTCCTGCAGGCGCCATCCCTCCGGGAACGGTCATCGGCGACGGGCACATCAAGATTGCCCACGTCCGTATCGACACCCGTCTGCTTCATGGTCAGGTGGCCACCACGTGGACCAAGCAGATCAACCCCAACCGCATCATCGTGGTTTCCGACGGCGTTGCTCACGACGAGCTCCGCAAGACCATGATCGAGCAGGCTGCCCCTCCGGGAGTCCATGCCAACGTCGTGCCCATCAAGAAGATGGCCGAGGTCGTCAAGGACACGCGCTTTGGTGACACCAAGGCCATGCTGCTCTTCGAGAACCCGCAGGATCTGCTCAAGGCCATCGAGGCCGGCGTCGACATCAAGGAAGTCAACATCGGTTCCATGGCTCACTCCAAGGGCAAGGTCGTCGTCACCAACGCCGTCGCTATGGGCGATGACGACGTCAAGACTCTCGAGGCCCTCAAGGCCAAGGGCGTCAAGTTCGAGGTCCGCAAGGTTCCTTCGGATTCCTCCGAGGATCTCGACGCCATGTTGAAGAAAGCTAAGGCCGAACTGGCCGCTCAAGCATAGTAAAGGAGGGTCCGATACATGTCTGCAATCACTATTCTGCTTGTTGCGATTGTCGCGTTGCTTGCCGGTATGGAAGGTATTCTGGATGAGTTCCAGTTCCATCAGCCGCTCGTGGCATGCACGCTTATCGGTCTCGTAACCGGTCACCTTCAGGAGGGCATCCTCCTGGGCGGTTCGCTCCAGATGATGGCCCTTGGCTGGGCTAACGTCGGCGCCGCCGTCGCGCCTGACGCCGCTCTGGCCTCGGTCGCTTCTTCGATCATCATGGTGCTCGCCCTCAACGGCGGCGCTACTGATCCGTCGAAGGCCGTTACCGCCGCCATCGCCGTCGCCGTCCCGCTGTCGGTCGCTGGTCTGTTCCTGACCATGATCTGCCGTACCCTGGCTACCGCTATCGCTCACGCCATGGACGGTTGCGCCGAGAAGGGCGACTTCGCCGGCATCGAGCGTTGGCAGTACATTGCCATCCTTATGCAGGGCCTTCGTATCGCCATCCCGGCAGTACTTCTGTGCATCATCCCGGCCGAGGCTGTTACCAACGCGCTTAACGCTATGCCCGACTGGCTGTCCGGCGGCATGGCTGTCGGCGGCGGCATGGTCGCTTCCGTCGGTTACGCCATGGTCATCAACATGATGGCCACCAAGGAGACCTGGCCGTTCTTCATCCTCGGCTTTGTCCTTGCTGCCATCCCTCAGCTCACGCTGATCGCTCTTGGCCTCATCGGCATCTCCCTTGCCCTCATCTACCTTGGCCTTAAGGATCTGGCCAAGCAGGGTGGCGGCATGGGCGGTGGCTCCGGCGACCCGCTCGGCGACATTCTGAACGATTACGAGTAGGAGGGGAGTGATACATATGGCAGAGAACAAGATTCAGCTCACCAAGGCTGACCGCAAGAAGGTTTGCTTCCGTCATCAGTTCCTTCAGGGCTCGTGGAACTACGAGCGTATGCAGAACGGCGGCTGGTGCTTCGCAATGATCCCTGCGATCAAGAAGCTCTACACCAGCAAGGATGACCAGATTGCCGCTCTTAAGCGCCACCTGGAGTTCTATAACACCCACCCCTATGTTTCCGCCCCCGTCATTGGCGTTACCCTCGCTCTCGAGGAGGAGCGCGCCAACGGTGCACCGATTGACGACGTCGCCATTCAGGGCGTCAAGGTCGGTATGATGGGCCCGCTCGCCGGCGTCGGCGACCCCGCCTTCTGGTTCACCCTTCGCCCGATTCTGGGCGCTCTGGGCGCTTCCATGGCCCTGTCCGGCAGCATCGCCGGTCCGCTGCTGTTCTTCTTCGCGTGGAACATCATCCGTTACGCCTTCCTGTGGTACACGCAGGAGTTTGGCTACAAGGTCGGCTCCTCCATCGCCAAGGACCTCTCCGGCGGTCTGATGGGCAAGGTTACCGAGGGTGCTTCCATCCTGGGCATGTTCATCATCGGCGCCCTGGTCGAGCGCTGGGTGTCCATCTCCTTCACCCCGGTCGTCTCCAAGGTCACGCAGTCTGCTGGCGCCTTTATCGACTGGGCTAACCTGCCCTCCGGTTCTGAGGGTGTCAAGGAAGCACTGACGATGTATAACTCCATCGGTGCTAACGCCCTTGATCAGGTGAAGGTCACCACGCTTCAGGCCAACCTCGATCAGCTCATCCCCGGCCTTGCCGCCGTGTGCCTGACCCTGCTGGTCTGCAAGCTCCTCAAGAAGAAGGTCAGCCCGATCGTCATCATCCTGGCTCTCTTCGCCGTCGGCATTATCGGTCGCGTCTGCGGCTTCATGTAAGCACGCTTCGGCTTAAGACCGAGAGTTGCTAGGCAAGGGCTTTTGAGCTATTGAAACGGACCGCACCCGGTGGGTACACTGGATGCGGTCCGATTGTTTTATTTGGAGGGCGAGGCGCGCATGGCGCAATCTCAGAACAGCACGGTCGATCTGGCAACGCCGGCGACCTGCCTGATGGGGCTTACCAGCCACGGTAACGTGATGGTGGGCAATAAGGCGTTTGAGTACTATAACGAGCGCAATCCCGAGGATTATATTCAAATCCCGTGGGACGAGGTCGACTATATTGCCGCCGAGGTTTTACGCGGCACCAAGAAGATCACGCGTTTTGCCATCTTCACCAAGGACAACGGTCACTTTACGTTTTCGACGCGCGACGACAAAGAGACGCTTCGTGCGGTCCGCAAGTACGTCGACGAGGACAAGCTCGTGCGTTCGCCCGACTTCATCGATGTGACGGCCAAGGGTGCGAAGAGCATTCCCTCCGTTATCAAAAACCTCTTCCACAAAGGTAACTAGTCGCTGGGTAGTCGTTGGGGACGTTCTTAAACGACTAGTCATTAAAGAACGTCCCCAATGACTACCTCGAAGAGTGGCTATGCGCTGCATGGCAGTGGCGCAAATCTGCTACACTAGTACAACATGCCTCCGTAGCTCAGGGGATAGAGCACCGCTCTCCTAAAGCGGGTGTCGACGGTTCGAATCCGCCCGGGGGCACCAGGGAATATGACGGCGTCGCGAGAGCGGCGCCGTTTCTGGTTTGTGGGGGCCGCCGGCGAATTCGGGCCGTCGACGCCCGCGTCACCAATATGGGTCGCATTTCGTCTAGCTCCGCTCGCGCCACCCTTCCCGTCGCCCGCATCATCAGGGCTGCATCAGTTAGAATCGTGTGTGCGACGCATCCCGTGCGCGGGCGGCCGAAGACTTGATCGGAGGTCCCCAATTGCTGAAATTCCTTAACGCGCTCGCCGCCCTTGCGACGGTCGGCACGTTCATCATTGCGTTTCTTGATTCGTATGAGGTTCGGTTTAAGGTCCGTAGGCGCACGCGCGGTGCGGACGGTTCTCGGCGTTTGCGCCGCAAGCGCAAATAAAAACGGCCGGGGTTGCAGCCCGGCCGTTTAACACGTTAGAAAACTAGGCCGCCCGCGCTCCTTAACACTTACGCGGGATGCGTCGTTTTCTAGAAACATTCTACCCGTACGGCTGCGGGTCCGTCCTCATTTTCCAAATCAAATCACCAGATGTCTACTGAGACACGCAAAGCGCCCGCTTGCTGGGGGAGCAAGCGGGCGCTTCTGAGCGAATGTGTTTGCGGCCTAAACCGCTCGGAGCAACAAGCGATCGACGTTAGTTGCTAGACTCGGAGTCGTCGCCGGAACCGGAGATGGAAACCGTCAGCGTAATCGTGCTGTCGGTGGACTGCTTGCCGGTGGGGGAGACGCCCGTAACGGTGGCATTCTCGTTGCCGCTCACGGGGTTGCCGTTCTGATCGCAGAATGCGATGTTGTAGAAACCGGCGTTGTTGAGCGCGGTGACGGCGGCGGAGATGCTCTTGCCGTACAGGTTGCCCGGGACGCTGGCCTTGCCGGACTTCTTGGCGATGACGACAGTGATCGTGGCACCGGGCTTCTGCTTGCCGCTGGGGTTCCAGCTAATTACGGTACCCTCGGTAACCGAGTCGTTTTCCTGGTAGCTCACGTCGACGCCAAAGCCAGCCATGTCGAGAGCGTTGCGCGCCTGGGCCTCGGTCATGTCGGTCAGATCGGGCACCGAGGTGGTGTCCGGGCCGCCAGAGACCTTGTACGAGATGGTCGTGCCCTTCTCGACCTCCTTGCCGGCAGCAGTGCTCTGCTCAAAGACCTGGCCCTCTTCGGCCTCATTGGCTTCCTCCGAAGCGCTGCCCTTCAGGCCCACGCTTGCCAGTGCGGCCTCGGCCTGGTCCTTGGTCAGGCCGAGGAGCTGCGGAACCTCAACCTTCTCGGAGGGCTTAGGGCCCTTGGAGATTACCAGGTTCACCCTTGTGCCCTTGGCCTTCTTGGTGTTGCCGTTGGGGGTCTGCTCGGCGACCTTTCCCTCGTCGACATCGTCGTTGTAGCTCTGGTCGACAGTGCCAACCTCAAGGCCGGCTTCCTTGATCAGCTCAATAGCGGTTTCCTGGTCCTTGCCCAGCACGTCGGGCACCGTGACCTGTTCGCCACTGAACATGCCCGTGGCAAAGGCCACTACAACGCCAATCACGGCGACGGCGGCAATCACGGCGGCGATAATCTTGTTCTTGTTGGACTTAGGCTTCTCGACCTCGTAGGAGCCCGTGGAGCCCGAGACAGCGCTACGGGCGGTGTTCTGACCGCTCACGCCCGAGACGGGACGAACCATAGCGCGCGTTGAGTCGGAAAGCTCGCGGGTCTTGGTGGCACCCAGGTCGCCGGCGGCACCGATGATGCGCGTGGGCTCCGAGACGTTGACGGCACGGCCGGACAGGTAGCTGTTGAGCACCTGGCGCAGCTCGTCGGCCGTCTGGAAGCGGTTTGCCGGGTCCTTCTCCATGCACTTGAGGATGATGCGCTCCAGGTCGGCATCGACGCCGGAGTTGATCTGGCTCGGCGGGATGGGGAGCTCGTTGACCTGCTTGAGCGCGACCGAGATGGCGTCGTCGCCGTCAAAGGGTACGCGGCCGGTGGCGCACTCGTACATGACGACACCCAGCGAGTAGATATCCGAGGTGGGGCCGAGGTCCTGGCCGCGGGTCTGCTCGGGGCTTACATAGTGGGCGGTGCCCAGCACGTTGTTATCCTGCGTGAGGTGGCTGTTCTTGGCGCGTGCGATGCCAAAATCCATTACCTTGATATTGCCGTCGGGCAGCACCATGATGTTTTGCGGCTTAATGTCGCGGTGGATAATCTCGTGCTTGTGCGCGACCGAAAGCGCGGAGCTGATCTGCGAGCCGATCTGCGCGACCTTCTTGGGATCGAGGGCGCCGTGGCTCTTGATGCCGCTCTTAAGGTCGGTACCGCGCAGGTATTCCATGACGATGTAATAGGTGTCGCCGTCCTTGCCCCAGTCGTAGACGCCCACGATATAGGGGGAGGACAGGCCGGCAGCTGCCTGGGCCTCCTGCTTAAAGCGGGCGGCGAAGGTGGCGTCGCCGGCATACTGCGGCAGCATGATCTTGACGGCAACCGTGCGGTCGAGGACCTGATCCTGTGCACGGAAGACGGTCGCCATGCCGCCTGTTCCCACCTTATCCTTGAGGAGGTATCTTCCCCCGAGGACCCTCTGTTCCATTCCTGCTCCTAACATAACTATTCGCTCAACGATGTGTGTAGTACCAAATGTGTGGCCGCTGGGGCCGTGTGGCGCGTTGCCGCTAGCTCATCGGCCGCGGCGCGCCCCAAGTATCCGCTTTGATCACGGGCATCACGCTCCCTGTGCGGCGAGCGCCGCGGTCAGGACGATGCCGGCAATCTTGGCCGCCTTGACGTCGTGTTTGTCGTAATCCTCCAGGGCCACCGAGATGGCAACCGTGGGTGAATCGTAAGGTGCAAAGCCAACAAACATAGAGTTGACATTGGTGCCGCCGGTCTCGGCCGAACCGGTCTTGCCGGCAACCTTGACGCCCGGAATCTGGGCATCGGTGCCGGTACCGGACTGGACGACGGCGAGCATGGCCTGCTTGACCTGGTCGGCCGTGGTGGAGCTGACAGCCTGGCCCAGCGAGCGGGACTGCGTGGTCTTAACCACGGTTCCGTCCGGGGCGAGTATCTGTGACACAAAGAACGGGTCCATGACCACGCCGCTGTTGGCGATAGCGGCAGCGATCACGCAATTCTGCATGACGGTGGTCTGCGGGCCAGGCGTGTGGTCCATGCCGACGGGCTGGCCGGCGCCTGCCCAAGCGGTCTCCCACTCGGTCATAAGCGACGGGTCGGCCATGATGGAGGCCGCGGCGGTAAGGTCCTGACCCAGCTTTTGCCCATAGCCAAAGGCGTTGGCAAACTGTACCAGCGAGTTGGCGCCGACCTCGTTGGCCACCTGGCCAAAGACGACGTTAGACGACACGGCGAAGGCCTGCTGCAGGCTGATGGTGCCGTAGCTCTCGTTGGCGTAGTTGGTGACCGGCGCGTTGCCGATGTCCATGGAGCCGGGCGCCTGGTACGTGCTGGTAAGGCTGGCGGTGCCGGTTTCGAGTGCCGCGGAGAGTGTGACGACCTTAAAGGTCGAGCCCGGGGTGTACAGCGCGTCCATGGCGCGGTCGTACATGGAGCCGTCCTCGCCACCGCCCGACTGCATCAGGGCATCGATTTTGGTGTTGTCGTAGGTGGGCGAGCTCGCACACGCAAGGACCGCACCGGTGCGCGGATCCATGACCACCACAGCGCCCTTAAAGCCTTTGAGCGCCTGCTCGGCAGCCGTCTGGATGCGCGAGTCGATGGTGAGCTTGGCGGTATTGCCCGGCTGTGTCTGCCCCGCGAGCGACGCGATGGCGTTGTTCCAGCTGGAGTAATCCTTGGAGCCGGTGAGTGTATCGTTCATGACGCTCTCGATGCCGGCGGTGCCGTATTGCTGGCTCACGTAGCCCACAACGTGCGCGGCCATGTTGCCGTTGGGGTAGGAACGGGCGTAGGTGCCGTCCTCCTGCCGCAGCGACTCGGCTAGTGTCACGCCGTCGGACGTGATGATGGAGCCACGCTGGATGTACTTGGAGCGGGCGATGGTGTGGTTGTTGGTCGGCATGTCCTGGTAATCCTTTGCCTTGATGACCTGGACATAGGTGAGGTTGCCGATAAGGATGGCGAACAGCGCCGTAAAGGCAAACACGGCACGAGTCAGACGGTTGGCAAGTGCCACGCGGCCGAGCACGCCGGACTCTGGCGTGTCGAGCAGGCGACGACGCATGCGAGAACCCGCGGAGTGGCTGCCGTGGCTGTAGGAAGGTGCGTTGGCAAAACGCGTACCGGTCGGGGCAGCGGCGGATGCGACCTGGTCATCGGTGATGGCGGCCATGGTGCCGGTGCCGGTGAGTTCGGCTTCGCGTCCGGTTGCCTCGTCGCCGGCGCGCAGCAGCAGCGCGACGATGATAAAACTCGCCAGCAGCGAGGAACCGCCCTGGCTCATAAAAGGCAGGGTGACGCCGGTCAGCGGGATCAGGCGGGTTACGCCGCCAACGATTAAGAATGCCTGGAAGCTGATGGCCGCCGTAAGGCCGGTCGCGCTAAAGGCGGCAAGGTCGGACTTGGCGCGGGCTGCCGTGGTGAGGCCACGCACGGCAAAAAGCATAAACAGGATGAGCACGGCGCCGCCGCCCAAAAGGCCCATTTCCTCGCCGATGGCCGAGAAGATAAAGTCGGACTCGACGACGGGGATGTTGTTTGCCATGCCATTGCCGATGCCGACGCCAACCAGGCCGCCGTCAGCCAGCGAGTAAAGTGACTGTACGATCTGGTAGCCCTGACCCTGGGCGTCCTTAAACGGATCGACCCAGACCTGAAAGCGCACCTGCACGTGCGACAGGAACTTGTAGGCACCCACGGCTCCAACGGCCAGCAGCGCAAGGCCGATGATGACGTACGAAAAGCGTCCCGTGGCAACATAGAGCATCAGCAAAAAGATGGTGTAGAACAGGACGGCCGAGCCCAGGTCGCGTTCGAAGACGACGATGAGCAGGCACACGCCCCACACGGCAAACAGCGGCAGCAGCAGGCGGAAGCGCGGAATCTTGAGGCCCAGGATCTTGCGGTTGGAGATGGAGAGCAGCTCGCGGTTCTCGGCCAGATAGCCTGCCAGGAACAAGACGATGAAGACCTTGGCGAACTCGCCGGGCTGGATGGTGAAGCCCGCGATGCGAATCCACAGCTTGGAGCCCGAGATCGTGGTGCCGATAAAGATCGGCAGCATCAGCAGGATGATGCCGATAATGCCAAAGGTGTACTTGTAGCGCATGACAACGTCGAGGTTCTTGACCAGTGCGAGCGTTCCCACCATGAGCGCTACCGAGACAAACAAGATGATGAGCTGCGAGATGGCGAGGTCGGGGGCCAGGCGCGTCACGAATGTGATGCCGATGCCCGAGAGCACAAAGACGATGGGCAGGATGGCGGGGTCGGCGCCGGGCGCCAGGATGCGCACGGCGATATGCGCCGCGGCGAAGGCGGCGAACAGGCCGATCGGCACGGCGAGCGTCTCAAAGGAAATCGTGGCACCCGCGGTGAGCACGTACATCGCATAGAGCAGGATGACGGGGAACGCCGAGGCGATGAGCAAGAGCAGTTCGGTGTTGCGGCGACTCATAAGCGGCACTCCCTTTCTAATTCTTATCGGAGGCTTCGGCCTCGGCTGACTGTTCGGCGGTTTTCTCGGAATCTGACTCGGAGGTGGATTCCTGATTGGTGTTGTCGCGAATCGTTTGCGCGTCAATCACCTGACGGGTCTGCTCTTCGTCAATCTGATGGCGGTACTTGGAAATGGTGTCCTGCGCATCGTCGACACTCGTTTGCGGAATGCCTGCCTTCAGGCGGTTTTGCGTGTCTTCGGGCAGGTCGGACAGCTTGATGCTGGTTTCGCTTTCGAGCCAGTGGAGCTCGACCCCGAGCGTCTTGCCGGGCAGGCCGCGCCAGACGGCGACATTGCCGTGGTAGGTTCCCAAGTAATAGGAGCCGGTGACGCCCGTGTATGCCCAGATGCCTGCTATCAGCACAAAGACAAGGGCCAAGACGGTGGCGATGGTGACATTGCGGCGTCGGACGCGTTTTGCCTCGCGCATGACGCCGTCGTCGACCAGGTCGACGACCACCACGGTCACATTGTCGTGGCCGCCGGCGGCGAGCGCCGCGTCCACCAAGTTGTCGACACAGATCTGTGCGCTCGAGGACTGCGTAGCGATGTTCTCGATATCGCTATCGGGAATCATGCTCGAAAGACCGTCGGAGCACAGAATCAGGCGGTCGCCTTCCTCGATGTGCAGGGTAAAGTGGTCGGCATACATGGCGGGATCCGAGCCCAGCGCGCGGGTGATGACCGAGCGGTTGGGGTGGACGCGGGCCTCGTCGGCCGTAATCTCGCCGGCATCCACGAGCTCCTCCACGTAGGAGTGATCGCGGGTCACGCGGATGAGCGTGCCCTCGTGGAGCAGGTAGGCGCGCGAGTCGCCCACGTGGGCGATGGCGAGCGTGTCGTTTTCGATGTAGGCGCAGGTGGCCGTGCATCCCATGCCGGGTTTGCCCAGGCCGTTGAGGGCGGCCTCGATCACGGCGGCGTTGGCGGCCTCGACGGCTGCGGCCAGGCGCGCGGCGTCGGCGGACTGCGGCGCCGTCTTGGCGATGGTTTCGACGGCGATGGAGGATGCCACCTCGCCGGCGGCGTGTCCTCCCATGCCGTCGCACACGCAAAAGAGCGGCGACTGCACCAGATAGGAGTCCTCATTGTGCGGGCGCACACATCCGACGTCGGAGCGGGCGCCCCACATAAGCTGTGTGGTGGTGCCGGCGTCGTAGGTCGAGTCGGTCTCGATGCGCTCGTCGGTCAGCGGCTCAAAGCTCATGGTCGAGCCGGGATCTTTGAGCTTTGCCTCCACGGCCGCGACATCGATTTCGGCGGTGTCGCCGGGGGAGACGGTGTCGGCATCGTTGCCCGACTCGGCGTCGGAGACGTCCGGAAGGTTGAGATCTTCGGTTACGCGGTCGGCGGGATCGCCGTCCTGCTGCGGCTCGACGGCCGTCGGCTCGGGCGTCGCAAAGTGCGACGGCGCGGGCGTGCTCTGGGATTGAGCGGAGGACTCGGGAGCTGCGGCGGGCGCGGCAACGGGCTGATCGACTTCGGCAGGCGTTGCGGATGCGGGTGCCGCCTCGCTTGCCGGGGCGACGGGGAATACCGGCGCGGCAGGCTCGGGGGCGGCAAACACGGCAGCGCTCTCGTTAATCGCCTCGGCGACGGGCTCGGCAAAGTGAGCCGGTGCGGGCGTTGCCTCCGGTTCCGCGGACTGCTCGGCAGCGTGCGCGCCGATGGGGGCGTCGAGCTGCTCGGTGTCGGCGTCCTCGTCATCGACGAGTGCCGGATATTCTTGAGTTACATGCGAAAGAGGCAGGGAGAACACGGTGTCCTCGGGCTCCACGGTCGCAGGGCGCGCCGGAGCGGCATGAGCCGGCGCAGCTGCGGGGGCAGTTGGCGTCTCGGGCATGGTTGCGGACTTGTTCTCCTCGTCGATCATCGACGGTTCACCTTCATGACCACGTCGCCAATCTGGACTTCATCGCCCTCGCGCAGCGTTGCGGGCTCCACCAGCTGACGGCCGTTAACGAGCGTGCCGTTCAGCGAGTTGAGGTCTTCGATGATGAGTGCCGGGCCCTGCAGCGAAAAGCGTGCGTGCGAGGCCGAGACAAACGGTTCGTTGATGCAGATGTCCGAGGACGGCGAGCGGCCCACGATGACGGGGCCGAGCATATCTACATGGATGCCACGGATGCCGCGCGGACCCTTGTCCACATCGATCGTCCAGATAGCGGAGTCGCGGCGCTGGCCGCGTACGAGTCCCACGCCGGTTTTCATGACGGCGAACAGGAAGATGTAGAGCAGGGCGACCAGGACGATGCGGCCTGCAAAAAGGACGATATCGATGTTCATAAGCGACTATCCCCTAAATTCAAAGGTGCTCAGGCCAAACGTCAGCAGATCGCCGTTGCGCAGCGGGCAGCGCGTGATGCGGCGGTTGTTGACGAGCGTGCCGTTGGTGGAATTGAGGTCCTCGATCGACCAGTCCGAACCGGTAAAGGTGAGCTGGGCGTGACGGCGCGACACGTTGGGGTCGCGCAGGGCGATGTCCGAAACCGAACGCTCGCGACCGATGGTCACCTGCGCGGAAGTGATGCTGTGGCTCTCGCCGCTCACTACGTCGACGAGCTGGGCGAGCGGGCGCTGCGGGGCGCGGGTGCTCGCCATGTTGGAGGCAATACCGGCCGCGGCGCCAAGGCCCACGGCGGCGCCGGTCGCGGCGGCTCCGCCCATACCGGCGAGGACGTCACGAGAGACGGTCTGCGGCACGGGGATGGGCGCGGCGGCGGGGTCGGGGACGTTGGGCGCAAAGGGATCGGCCACGGCGAGCGGGTCGGGAGCGACGGCGCGGGGCGTCGGCTGCTGGGGCATGGCGGCGGGGTGCTGTTGCTGCGGAGCGGCGAATTGCTGCTTGCCGGCGCGGGGAGCGCTGGCGGCGCGGCTTGCGGCCGAGTTGTTCTGGCCCAGGCCATTCTGGTAGGCGCGCTCTTCCTCGTACAGACGACCGAGCGTGGGGGCATCGACGTTCTCGGCAAAGACCGAGAACTTACCGGCACGCAGCTGCGGGTCGATCATAAAGCGAACGAGGGGTTCGCCGACAAACACATAGCGGCGCTTTTCGGCCTGTGCTTTCACAAACTCGCGGACTTCGCGCGAAAGCTCGGGGTAGAACGGGGCGAGCATGGGATCGTCGTCGGCGGCGATCAGGATGGTATAGAGTGCCGGCGCGGTGTTGACGCCGTTGATCACCAGAGTCTGATCCTCCATGTCGCGAGCGGCCTGCTTGGCAAGCTTCTTAAAGGAGAACGGGGCACGGGTGGCACCGAAGATGCCGGCCACGTGGTCCTCGAAGATGTTCAGGAAGTTCACGAAAGATCACTCTCCGTATAGGTTCTTTGGTATCCGAGCAAATATAGGCATATCCCAACAATTATAGAGGATAGGGTTCCCGCAACCGCCGCCTTGACGACGACCGCGGCCGCAAGGCTGGCAATTTCCATATGGTGTGCAAGACAGAGCGACGCCGCGGAGCCTATTCCGCAGCCGGCGATGGCAGCGATTGCAGTCAGGTTCGAGCCCTGCTCGGCACGCTTGGCATGGACGTTGAGCAGCAGAGATGTCAGTGCAGCTGTCGCCGCGACAAGCACGACGGCAGCCCAGAAGAGCATGTCTCCCAGCGCTGCGGCAACATCGCCGAGCCCCAGCACGCCTCCGGCGGAAAGCGCAACCGTAGCCAGGCGGCCAAAAAGCGCGCCCATCCCCGTGGCGGCCGCGGCGCTTGCCGGGCCGAGCCAAAAGGCCGCGATGCCGGTGGCGACCCCGGCGGCAAGGAGGACGTCGCCCGTTAGACAGCCAAGTGCCACCGCGCAGGTGAGCGCAGCGCTCGCGGCGGCCTCGGTGCGGCCCCAGGCGATCCACCAACCGGACATGGTGGCGGCAAAGAGCACCGCGACGGGCAGCATCGACAGGATGCCCTGCGCCTGCATGGTGGCGTTGGCCATAAGTACCAAAAAGCCCACGGCCGAGATAGCCGAGCCAATCTGCGGGGCCAGGCCGGCGGCCGCCCCAATCGCGATGGCCGCGGCAATAAGTCCGGGAAGCGCCGCGACGCCTGCCGTCTGCATGATCAGAAAGCTAAAGGCACCACACGTTAGCGCCGAGATGGCGCGCATGGTGTAATCGCGCGCGCGGCTCCATCGCGTGCCGGCCCAGCCGAGCGCGGGGTCGACCTCGATGGCGTCGTCCTCATAGGGCAACGATTCGATATCGTCTGCCGTGCGCTCGTCATCCGACAGCTCGCCCACCATCTGCTCTAGGCTGCGACGGCCCTCGCGCACGCTGCCCAAGCCGGCGAGCAGCTGGTCGCAAAATGCCTCGATGCTGTTGGGGCGGTCTTGCGGCATGGGGGAGAGGGCGCTCATGAGCGCAGCCTCGGCTCCCGGGGGAAAGTGCGGGATGAGCTCGCTGGGGTAGGTGGCACCGCCGATGATGCGGCCGAGCGAGTCGCCGGGCGTGGCGGCCATAAAGGGGGCGCTGCCGCACAGGCCCTCGTAGATAACACAGGCGAGGGCAAAGACATCGGCGCGCTCGTCAACCGTGCCAGTCTCGATATCGAGCTGCTCGGGTGGCATGTAGCCGATGGTGCCGCCGCGCGAGCCGCCAAAGCCACCGGCAGACGACAGCCGCGCCATGCCAAAGTCGGTGAGCTTTACATTGCCCGAGTGGTCGATGAGCACATTGGCGGGCTTAATATCCAGGTGGAGCACGCCGTTGCTATGGGCGAAGGCGAGCGCCTGGCCCAGCGCGTCGGCAATTGCCGCGGCCTCGTCAAAGGTGAGCGAATGGCCGTCCACGCGATGCAAAAAGTCGGCGAGCGACATGCCGTCGACATATTCCATGACTAGGTAGGCATAGGCGGTATCGTGCGTAAAGTCGATAACCTGCACGATATTGGGATGTTGAAGCATAGCGGCGGTGTGTGCCTCGCGCAGGACATCCATGATGTCGCTGGCGGGCATGCCGGCACCGCCTGTGAGGGGAATGCGCTTAATGGCGACGCGACGGCGCAGGTGCGTGTCGCGGCAAATCTCGATGGAGCCAAAACCACCGGTCGCAAGCGTCTCGAGCGGCTGGTACCGCTTGAGCAGCTCGCGAGAGCTGGTGCCCTCCAAGGGAACGTCCGGCGAGAACCGGGCGGTATGTTGCGAGAAAAGCGGCATGGCCAACCCTCGTGCGTTTAAAGTTCGTTTGCGAGCGGCGGGCCGGGGCCAAGCCGTTCGCGGTGGCATAGATGCTGCTAGTGTAGCACGCTCGGGCGCATGGTGAAGGTAGCGGGGCGAGGTGGCCTGTCTGGCTCGGCCTTAGTGCTTCTTCTTGTTCTTCTTCTGCTTGCGCTGTTTGGCCTTTGCGTTCTTGGGCTCGCTTTCCTGCTTGGCCTTGGCAGCGGCCTTCTCGGCCTTCATCTTCTTACGTTTGGTCTCGATGCGGAGTTTTTTGTTGATGCGCGCCTTGAGGAAGGAGCCAAACTGCTCGGCATCACCACGCACAAAGGTGTCCTTGGGGATCGTCACGCCCTGGTCGGCGAACATGGCCACAAAGATGCGTTCGCCGTCGAGTACGTGGTCGAGCTTCTCAAACGGGAAGAACTGCGACTTGCCGCTCTTGCCCCAGACCATCAGGCCGTCCTCGTTGGCGGCGACGCGGCGGTAACGGCCGCCCATGGACTCGTCTGCCTCGACGGCTTCGATAAAGTCGCGCGCGAGCGTATGGTGCAGATTTTTGCTCCACCAGGCCAAAAAGGCGCCGAACACGATCAGGACGACGCCGAACTTGATCCAATTGCCGCCGGCCACTAGCATGCCGATGCCGATAAGCGCGGCAATCGCAGCGGCGACGTACAGGGAGCCACGGCGCCTGGGCGAGGCGACCAGGCGGGCGAAATCGGTGACGAGGTCGTTTTCGTACTGATACTCGTTGAGGTACAGGATGCCGTCATCGGCTGCTGCCTGCGTCTCGAGCGCGACCTCGACCTGGTCGGCTGCTTCGGAGGGAACGAGGTTGCTCTCTGCGTCTGCCATGCTCTTTGGACTCCTATCGCGGCGGGCTCGCCGTACGGGTTATTATGAATGCAGTATGCCGTGCGACCGCATGGCCGCCGCGGCAACAAGACTCAGTATACCCGGGGGAGCACCCATGGAATCGTTGTACCGAAAGTATCGCCCGCTCACCTTCGACTCCGTGGTGGGCCAGCAGCATATCGTCTCGACGCTCGAGCACGCCATTACCGAGGGGCGCCTGTCCCACGCGTACCTGTTCTGCGGACCGCGCGGCACGGGCAAGACCACCATGGCGCGCATTTTGGCCAAGGCGCTGCTGTGCCGCAATGCCGAGGCGGCGCGCGCCGAGGGTGCGAGCGGCTGCATGCCCGATGGCACCTGCGAGGAGTGCGAGCTCATCGCCGAGGGCAACCACCCGGACGTCTACGAGCTCGATGCCGCAAGCCGTACGGGCGTGGACAATGTGCGCGAGGAGATCATCAACTCCGTTAACTTTGCCCCGGTGCGTGGCAAGTACAAGATCTATATCATCGACGAGGTTCACATGCTCACGACGGCGGCGTTTAACGCGCTGCTCAAGACGCTCGAGGAGCCGCCGGCGCACGTGATCTTTGTGCTGTGCACCACCGACCCGCAAAAGATTCTGGAGACCATCCTCTCGCGCTGTCAGCGCTTCGATTTCCACCGCATCGGTAACGAGGATATCGAGCGCCGCCTGGCATACGTGTGCGAGCAGGAGGGCTTCGACTACGACGACGAGGCGCTTGCCATCGTGGCGCGCCATGCCAAGGGCGGCATGCGCGATGCGCTCTCCACGCTGGAGCAGCTGAGCGTCTTCGGCAACGGCACCGTGCATGCGGACGATGCCCGCTCACTTTTGGGCGAAGTTTCGGACCAGATTCTGGGAGAGTTTACGCGCGCCATTGCCGATCGTGATGTCGCCGAGCTCTATGGGCTTATTCGCGCGCAGGTCGAGGAAGGTAACGATCTGCTGGAACTGACGCGCGACCTGGTGGCGCACGTGCGCGACGTGTATGTTGCCTGCGTTGCCGGTGCCCGTGCTGAGTTGTTTGAGGGCGGTGTCGAGCAGGCCGAGGCGCTTGCAGCCGAGGCCGCTGCCTTTGGCGAGCATCCTGCCGATCGTCTGGCTCGCGTGCTGACGGTGCTCGACGATGCCGCCTTGGAGATGAGGGGTGCGAGCGACGTGCGCCTGGTGCTCGAGATCGCCTGCACGCGCCTGACGCGTCCCGAGGCCGATTTAACGATTGAGGCATTGGCCGAGCGCGTGGCTCGCTTGGAGGCCATGGTTGCCAACGCCGCCGTTCCGGCGAGCGTGGCTGCTGCTCGAGCGAGTGCGCCTGCTGCATCCGCACCCGCTGTCCAGCAGCCGACGCTGATCTCGGGTGCCCGAGCTGCTACTCCTGCGGCGACCGCCGCCCCCGCTGCTACGTCTGCGCATCAGGGTGGCATGCCTTGGGACCGCGGCGCTGCTGTTCCGGCTGCCCAGCCTGCGCCCAAGTCCGCGGCTCCGGCTCCCGCGCCCAAACCTGTAACGCCTGCACCTCAACCCGTTGCGGCTCCGGCTCCCGCGCCCACTGCATCGACCGTGCCGGCGTCCAAGCCCAACAACGCCGCCCAGGTTGCCGCCGCCGGTGCTGCCGAGACCCCCGCGGTCGAGGACGCCGGCGAGCTCCAGCGCAAATGGGCCGAGGTCGTCGAGCGCGTCAAGGCTCGTCAGGCTTCCTATGCAGGCCTTTTGCTCAACGCCCGCGCCACGGCCGACGACGGCTCCAAGCTCACGGTCTCGTTCCCCGCGGGCTCGACCTTTGCCATCAAGATGCTCGGTCGCGCCGACACGCAGTCGGTGGTCCTGCCGACGGTCTGCGCGGTATTCGGTCGTCGCACCGTCGACTATGTCCTGGATGGAGGTGGCACGCCGGCTCCTCAACATGAGGAGCATTCTCCATCTGCACGGGCTGCGGCATCTGCGGACCCGCAGCCCGTGTCCTCGGCGGCCCCTGTATCCTCGAGCGCCAGCGCGCCGCAGCAGCAAGCGGCACCGGTAGCGGCATCGACCCTGTCGGCGCCTAAGCCCGTCACGCCCAAACCTGCTGCCCCGGCGCCCGCGCCCAAGCCCGTCGCGCCTGCGTCCGAGTCGTCCGACCTGGGCAAAGCCCCCTGGCTACGCTCCGACAACCCTGCCGGCGCTCCTGCCACGGGCAAGCTCCCGACCGAGCCCGCGCCCCGTGCGCCCGAGCGCTCTGCCGCTCCCAAGGCTCAGCCTGCCGCACCGTCTGCGCCGTGGGAATCCGAGCGGGTTCCCTACGACGATGCCATGGTCGGCGGTTTTGCTGCCGATGCCGGCGGGGACGATCTGCCCCCGTTCGACGTGCCGGCCGCGGCGTCCGCGCCCAAGCCCGCTGCAACTGCCCCCAAAGAGGAGGACGCTCCCGCCGCTCCCCGGGAATCCAATCCCGGTGCTGGCAGCCCCTTCGGCCATCAGGGCGCAGCCCCGAGCATCCCGCAGACCGAGGACGAGGCCAAGGCCCTCATCCGCAGCGTCTTTGGCCAGGCCACCATCTTCAAGCCGGTGGAGTAGCTGCGCAGGCGGGTATACTGCTCAAGAAGAGGACCCCTTGTCCGGGCGCATCTGTATTTCGGACATGTGTAGTGTGGTGCCGCGTATGTCGCATTTGAGCAGACAGGTGCGTGACGGTCGGCCTAGGATGCTGAGGTCGATACGATACGTCGCATGGCTGTCCGTGTACTCGACTTGCTCGGCGTTAATGGTTGCTCCGATTGCCAAATAAACGCCTAGCTCGGCATCGACAATCTTGAAGTCCTTTATCTTGACCTTGAACTCTTGATAGAGGGACGGGCTGTTGTAGTAGACGGTTCGGGTTCCGTCGGTGCACTCATCGGTCGTCTCCCGTTTGACGACGGGCTGGTCCGAGCTGGCTATCAGCAGTTCTGCTCCAAAAGCTATGGCATGGGTGATGACAACCAGCAATGCCCAGCCGACAAAGAGATAGAGAACCACATATGCAACGGGGTGTTTTGAGCGGATGTTTTGGAGCGCGTTGGGGGCATTCATGGGGCACCTCCAAATTACTATCTATGGCAATCAAATTATACCCCGCTGCCATGCGCGTCACCGTGAGCAACGGATCGGCATGCAGGTCTTTAGCGGTGCACATGAAATGTCGGATTCCGGCTCTACAAGATTTAGCTTTCAATATTATGCAGATGCGAATTATTCAACTTTGCATAATCTTTGGGTGCTGCTTGCACTCCAGGACATGTATATCGACTGAGGTAGCGTGTCCGCCCCGCTCGCTGGCCGCGCGCCGTGGTACGATTTTTGGGTTTGAAAGTCCCGCCGCGTCCCGGCTGCCCTTGCAGCTCGTTGCGCGGCCGCACGCAAAGGAGCCATTATGGCCGGTATGAACATGCAGCAGATGATGAAGCAGGCTCGCAAGATGCAGGAGCAGCTTGCCGCCGCGCAGGAGAACCTCAAGTCCCAGACCGTCGACGCCTCTGCCGGCGGCGGCATGGTCAAGGTGACCGTTAACGGCGAGATGGAGCTCGTCAACCTCACCATCGATCCCGATGCCCTCGATCCCGAGGACGTCGATATGCTGCAGGACATGATCATGGCTGCCGTCAACGAGGCCGTCCGCGGCGTCAACGAGCTCGCCAACAAGCAGATGGGCGCCATCACCGGCGGCCTCAACATCCCGGGCATGCCGTTCTAAGACACGCATATATATGAGTGCGAATCACAGTCTGCAAAAACTGCTCGATGAACTGGGCCGTCTGCCGGGCATTGGTCCCAAGTCGGCTCAGCGCATCGCCTATTACCTGCTTGAGGCCGATGCCGAGGAGGCCCGCCGCCTGGCAGAGGCCATCCTGGAGGTCAAGCAGGAGGTCCACTTTTGCAGCCGTTGCTTTAACTACGCCACGGCCGACGAGTGCTCCATCTGCCAAGACCCGATGCGCGACACCACCCGCATCTGCGTGGTGGGTGAGCCGCGCGATGTCCAGGCGATTGAGCGCACGGGCAGCTACCATGGCCTGTACCATGTGCTGGGCGGCGTGATCAGCCCCATGGACAAGATCGGTCCCGAGCAGCTGCATATCCGCGAGCTGCTGGCGCGCCTGGGCCACGAGGACATCCACGAGGTCATTATCGCCACCAACCCCAACATCGAGGGCGAGACCACGGCGAGCTACCTTGCTCGCACCATCAAGCCATTGGGCGTTGAGGTATCGCGTCTTGCGAGCGGCCTTCCCGTGGGCGGCGACTTGGAGTATGCCGACGAGCTTACGCTTGGCCGCGCTATCGAGGCCCGC
>OLQJ01000347.1_pt1 | contig 29641 bp, 19 predicted proteins | sample 1673231 | NCBI WGS metagenome assembly OLQJ01 (sample SAMEA3136769, study PRJEB25190) | human gut metagenome | biome: human gut; feature: human-associated habitat; material: faeces | place: Austria | collected 2013
ATTCAATCTCGAAAACAGCATTGCCCAGTTGACAAAACTATAGGAACACCCCCCACCACCACAAAGGGGACAGGAGCCTTTGTGGTGATCTTCGGCCCCGGCGTTCACCATCTCAATCCATAACATCTAGCGGCCGTTTTTGGGTCCAGATGTTACGGATCGAGATGAATTGTTCAGCGGTGCCCGTTTATCTAGATCTGTAACAACTACTCGGCAAATAAGGGTCTACCTGTTACAGAACGAGACAAACCGCGGACCACCACAAAGGGGACAGGCACCTTTGTGGTGGTTTTCGACAAAAAGAAGCCGCCCCATTAACAGAAGCGGCATCAAGCAAGTCTATTTACTAGCGTCCCTCAAGACCCAACGAGAACGCAGAAATGTAGCCCGGGGCTTACCCTTTCCCGAACGCGACCCTCGCGAAGCGCGTGAGCGGGCGGGAAAGGGTAAGCCCCGGGCGGACAATTAAGTGCGTTACTCGGCAGCGGCCTTGAACTTGTTGTAGTTGATCAGGCAGCCGGCCTTGACGATGGCACGCTCCTCGGCCGTCATATCGGCAATGTAAAGCTCAATCTGCTCGACCGTGCCGTCGGCGCGCACCATGTAGGCGGCGATGTCCTTCAGGTCGCCATCGAGCGCGGCACGGATACCCGGCACAAAGACGTAGTCGCCCACCTCAAAGTTGGGCTCGGCCTCCATCTGGAAGGGCACCATGCCCCAGTTCATCACGTTGGAGCGATAGCGCTTGGTGGCGTACTCGTGGACGATGTTGGCCAGACCGCCGATGACGCGCTGACAGCTCGCGGCCTGCTCGCGGGCAGAACCGTCACCGGGCTTCTTGGCATAGAGCATAGAGCCGTACTCGGTCGCCTTGGCGTCGGCAGCGACGCCCGCGCCGGCCAGCGCCTTAAACACGCCGGCAAGCTCGGCATCGAGCGCGGCCAAGTCGCCCGCGGCCTCACCGGCAACACGGCGCTTCTCCACGGCGTCGACCTCCTTGGAACGACCCACGTAGGCCGGGTCACGGCGGCTGAGCGTAAACTCGGCCAGACCCAGCGGATTGGAACGGAAGGAGCTCGTCTCACCCGAGGGAATGAGCTCGTCGGTCGTGGTAACCGGGTCCATGATCTTGGAGCACACCTTGAGCAGAATATCGTCGCCGAGAGGCTCCATCGCGGGCCACGGCTTGATATTGGGACCCTCGACCAGCTCGTCGGCAGGCTCCGCCTTGCCAAAGCCCCAGTACACGCGCTTTTTGTACGGCGCGTCGTCAAAGGTGTACTCGCAGGCCTCGTCCCAAGTCTCCTCAGGCAGATCGGTCGCCGGCGTCAGGACGCCGCCGTTGGCAGCCGTCGCCGCAATGGAGCGGGCGTCCATCAGGGCCACCGCGCTCAACTGGCCATTGCCCGGCTTGGAGCCCTCGCGGTTGGGGAAGTTGCGCGTGGTGTGGCGGATCGAAAGGCCGTTGTTGGCAGGCGTGTCGCCGGCGCCAAAGCACGGGCCGCAGAATGCCGTACGCACGATTGCGCCGGCCTCCATAAGGTCGTAGATATAGCCACGGCGCGTAAGTTCGAGCGCCACGGGCTGGCTCGTGGGGTAGACCGACAGCGAGAACTCGCCGCAGCCGGTGTTGGCGCCCCTGAGCACGCGGGCAGCCTGGACCACGGAGTCGTAGTTGCCGCCCGAGCAGCCGGCGATAACGCCCTGTTGCACGTGCAGCTTGCCGTCGACGATCTTGTCGAGCAGGCTAAAGTGCGTCTTGCCCTCGCCAATCTTAGCGGCCTCGAGCTCCACCTCATGCAGGATGTCCTCGAGGTTCTCGTTGAGCTCGTCGATCTCAAAGCCGTTGGAAGGATGGAACGGCAGCGCGATCATGGGCTTGATGCTCGACAGATCGACCTCGACGCAGCCGTCGTAGTAGGCAACATCGGCGGGCTTGAGCTCGCGGTAGTCGTCGCCGCGGCCGTGCATGGTCAGAAACGTGTGCGTGTCCTCGTCGGTGGCCCAGATGCTCGACAGGCAGGTGGTCTCGGTGGTCATGACATCGACGCCGTTACGGTAGTCGGTCGTCATGCTCGCGATGCCGGGGCCCACAAACTCCATGACCTTGTTCTTGACGTAGCCCTTGGCAAAGACGGCGCGGATGATGGCGAGCGCCACGTCGTGCGGGCCGACGCCGGGGCGCGGGGCGCCCGTGAGGTAGATGGCGACAACGCCGGGATAGGCGACGTCGTAGGTGTCACGCAGCAGCTGCTTGGCCAACTCGCCGCCGCCCTCACCCACGGCCATGGTGCCCAAGGCGCCGTAGCGGGTGTGCGAGTCGGAGCCCAAGATCATCTTGCCGCAACCGGCGAAGTTCTCACGCATAAAGGAATGGATGACGGCGATGTGCGGCGGGACGAAGATGCCGCCGTACTTCTTGGCCGCTGAAAGGCCAAAGACGTGGTCGTCCTCGTTGATGGTGCCGCCCACGGCGCACAGCGAGTTATGGCAGTTGGTGAGCACGTAGGGCAGTGGGAACTGTTCCATGCCCGAGGCGCGCGCCGTCTGGATGATGCCGACAAAGGTGATGTCGTGGCTCGCCATGGCATCGAAGCGAATCTTGAGTGCCTCGGGGTTGCCGGACGTATTGTGTGCTTGGAGGATCGAATACGCGATGGTACCGCGCTTGGCATCCTCGGGTGTCTGCGTAATACCGCGCTCGGCAGCCTCGGCCGCAGGCACAATCTCGCTGCCGCCGCGCAGGTAGATGCCGTCCTCGTACAGCTTAACCATACTGTCTCCCACTCTGCCCGAAAGGCTCGGGCGCATAGCATACATTCGTTCAATATCGTGCCATAGAACGGTTGCGAGTGGGTTACGAATCTGCACGTTCACTTTATCTCAGTAAAGTAAAGGACGAGCCCGGTGTGGGCCGGAAGACTTGGTGCAAGAGCGTCCCTTTCGACTAGTCATTTAAGAACGTCCCCAATGACTACCCATAGCAACGCCGATGTTTTGGCGCGCAGCGTCGACCGGTCCGCCGTTCGTTAGAACGGCGGAACCTACAGATCCCCGCCGGCGCCCAAAAGCTTGCGCATGACTTGCTCGGGGTTGACTGAGCCGTCGCGCGGGGCCAGGGCGGTGATCTTCTTCTGCATCTTGTACTCGTGCAGCTCGTCCTCGAGCTGGCGCACGCGGGCGCGGAGCTTCTCGTTCTCGCGGTCGCGCTCCTCGGCACGCTCCTTCATATCGAGGATGCGCACCACGCCGGCAAGGTTGATACCCTCGTCGGTCAGCTGGTTGATGAGTTCCAGACGCTCGATATCGGCACGCGAATACAGACGCGTGTTACCGCCCGAGCGCTGAGGATTCACCAGGCCCTTGGACTCGTAGACGCGCAGAGTCTGCGGGTGCATGCCGGTCAACTCGGCCGCCACGCTGATCATATACAGCGGTTTGTTCCTATTGTCCTCGGCCATGCTACCTGACCCCTTTCCGTCTCGTTATCGTCCATCATAAGCCCGCGGGCGCGGGCGTGCGCCACGACCGCCCTAGAACGTCGCCTTGTAACGGTTGACCTTCTCGCGATAATCGCGCGTGTCGGCCTCGCGCAGCCTGGTCATGGCATCGCGTTCATCGTCGGACAGGTTCGAGGGAACCTGCACCTTGATCTCGACGAGCAGCGCACCCGTGCGGCCGCGATGCTTAACGTCGGGCGCACCCATCTCCTTAAAGCGGAACTTCTTGCCCGTCTGAGTGCCAGCGGGCACCTTCAGACGAACCGTCGCGCCGCCGGGCGTGGGCACATCCACCGTACAGCCGAGCGCCGCCTCGTAGACCGAAATCGGCACTTCCATGGTCACATCGGCACCCTTGCGCTTAAACAGCGGATGCTCCTCCACGTGCGTGGTCACGACCAGGTCACCGCGCTCGCCGCCGGCAACGCCATACTCGCCGCGACGCTTGTAGCGTAGCTTGCCGCCGTCGACCGCACCCGCGGGCACCGAGACCGTGATGGTCTGTTGCTCGCCCGTCGAGGGGATGCGATAGGTGACCTTGTGCGTCACGCCGCGAAACGCGTCCTCGGCCGTCACATCGACAGTCAGCGACAGGTCGCCGCCCTTGCGCGCGCGGTTGCGGCCCGCGCCCGCACCGGCATTACCCGCGGTCCCGGCAAAACCCGAGCCCCAATCGCTGCCCCAGGCGCCGTTGCCACTAAAGATACTGTCGAAGATATCGCCCCAGCCGCTCGCGCCGGCACCGGCGCCGTAGCCACCGCTATACGCGCCGCCCGCGCCCGGCATGCCGCCGAACATGAGCATCTGGTCGTACTCTTTGCGCTTCTTCTCGTCCGAAAGCGTCTCGTAGGCCTCGCTAATCTCCTTAAACTTGGCCTCGTCGCCGCCGGCATCGGGGTGATATTTTTGCGCAAGCTTGCGAAACGCGCTCTTGATCTCTTTGTCGGAGGCGCTCTTGGATACGCCCAGGATGTCATAGAAGGTTTTGCCTGCAGCCATCGTAGCTCCTCTCCTCTAGTACCTGCCATTTGGGGACGGGGTAGAAATGGCAGATTTACTCATACTCGCACTCTTGACAACGGCGACGCACATGCGCATGCACATGGCGGCGCCTTGTCAAGAGACGAAATCTGCCATTTCTACCCCGTCCCCAAATGGCAGGTCAAGGTTAAAAGGGCCCCGGGTGTTGCCCCGGGGCCCTTCTCAATTACTCCTCGGTGCTCTCGGCCGTATCGGCCGTAGCATCCTCGGGCGCCGCTTCGAGCTCCGGTGCGGGGCGCTTCTCGCCACCGTAGGTCACCGTCACCATCGCGGAACGCAGGATGCGATCCGCCATGCGGTAGCCCTTCTGGTACACATCGTTGACGGTCTCGTCGTACTGCGATGCGTCCTCGACGCGACCCACAGCCTGATGCTCGAGCGGATCGAACGCCTCGCCCTTGGGGTCGATGGGCTCAACGCCCTCGTGCGCAAACACATCGAGCAGCTTGGCATGCACCGCGTCAACGCCATCGACGAACTGCTTAAAATCGTCGGAAAGCTCCTGGCTGCGGGCATGGTCGATTGCACGCTCGATATCGTCAACCACCGGCAGCAGCGCAGTGACGAGCTTCTCAGTCGCGCGCTCGCGCTCGGCGATGCGCTCGTTGGCGGTACGGCGACGGAAGTTCTCCCAGTCGGCCTGCAGGCGGGCGGTGCGCTCGGTGGCGTCCTTTGCCTTGTCCTCGGCGGCCTTCTGAGCCTCTGCCGCAGCATCGAGCTCACGGCGCACGTCGGCAAGCTCCTTTTGGGCCTGCTCGAACTTGAGCTTAAAGTCGTTGTCGGCGGCTTCCTCACCGGCGCGGATAGCAGCTTCCACCATCTCGTCCTCGGTCATCGTCGCCTCCTTGTTGGAATCCTCTACCTGGTTCTCGGCAGCCTCGGCGGCCTCGGCCTCGTTGGCCTCGGTATCGTCGACGGCCTCTACGGGAATCTTCACGTCCTTCTCCTCAGAGTCAACGGGGGCGGCGCCAGCAGCAGCCGCCTCCGTGCGAGCTTTACGGGCGGACATGATTACTTGTCCTCGTCGTCCACAACCTCGTAGTCGGCGTCGACAACGTCATCGTCGGCAGACTGGGCAGCGGCAGCGCCGTCGGTCTGCTGCTGAGCGTCAGCGTAGACAACCTGAGCCAGCTCGTAGGCCACGGACTGCAGGGACTCGCCAGCGGCCTTGATGGCCTCGACGTCAGAGCCCTCGAGCGCCTTCTTGGCGTCGGCGATAGCGGCCTCGGCCTTGGACTTCACGTCGGCGGAAACCTTGTCGCCCAGCTCGTTGAGGGTCTGCTCGGTGGAGTAGCACAGGCTGTCGGTCTGGTTGCGGACCTCGACCTCTTCCTTCTGCTTCTTGTCCTCCTCGGCATGAGCCTCGGCGTCCTTGACCATACGATCGACCTCGTCGTCGGACAGAGCGGTGGAGCCGGAAATGGTGATCTGCTGCTCCTTGCCGGTGCCCTTGTCCTTAGCGGAGACCTTGACGATGCCGTTGGCGTCGATGTCGAAGGTAACCTCGATCTGCGGCACGCCGCGGCGGGCAGCCGGGATACCGGTCAGCTGGAACTTACCGAGCGACTTGTTGTCGCGGGCAAGCTCGCGCTCGCCCTGGAGCACGTTGATCTCGACGCTGGTCTGGTTGTCGGCTGCGGTGGAGTAAACCTCGGTCTTGGAGGTCGGGATCGTGGTGTTGCGGTCGATCATCTTGGTCATGATGCCGCCCATGGTCTCAACGCCCAGCGACAGCGGGGTTACGTCGAGCAGCAGGATGCCCTCGACGTCACCGGTGAGCACGCCGCCCTGGACGGCAGCGCCGTCGGCAACGACCTCATCGGGGTTCACGGACATGTTGGGCTGCTTGCCGGTCATGGTCTTGACCAGATCCTGGACAGCGGGCATACGGGTGGAGCCGCCGACGAGGATGACCTCGGTCAGATCGGAGAGCTTGAGCTTAGCGTCGCGCAGAGCGTTGGTGACAGGCTGCTTGCAGCGCTCGAGCAGGTCGCGGGTGATCTTCTCGAACTCGGCACGGGTCAGCGTGTAGTTAAGGTGCAGCGGGCCGGACTGGTTCATGGTAATGAACGGCAGGTTAATGGTGGACTGCTGGGCTGCGGAGAGCTCCTTCTTGGCGTTCTCGGCAGCCTCCTTCAGACGCTGCAGGGCCATGGGGTCCTGACGTAGATCGACGCCGTTCTCCTGCTGGAACTTGTCAGCCATCCAGTCGATGACGCGCTGATCCCAGTCGTCGCCGCCCAGGTGGTTGTCGCCCGAGGTGGACAGAACCTCAAACACGCCGTCGGCGAGGTCGAGGATGGAGACGTCGAAGGTGCCGCCACCCAGGTCGAAGACCAGGATGCGCTGGTCGGTGCCCTGCTTATCCAGGCCATAGGCCAGGGCAGCAGCGGTCGGCTCGTTGACGATACGCTTGACGTTGAGGCCGGCGATCTTACCGGCATCCTTGGTGGCCTGACGCTGGGCGTCGTTGAAGTAGGCCGGGACGGTGATGACGGCGTCGGTGACGGTCTCGCCCAGATACTTCTCGGCGTCGGCCTTCATCTTCGCGAGCGTCATGGCGCTCACCTGCTCGGCGGTGTAATCCTTGCCCTCGATGTCGACGACGGCACGGCCGCCCTGGCCCTCCTTGACCTCGTACGGCACGGTCTTGATCTCAGAGGTGCACTCGGAGTACTTGCGGCCCATGAAGCGCTTGATGGAGAACACGGTGTTCTTGGGGTTGGTGACAGCCTGGTTCTTAGCGGCCTTACCCACGACGCGGTCGCCGTCGGCGCGGAAGCCCACGACGGACGGGGTGGTGCGGTCGCCCTCGGCGTTCACGATGATGGTCGGAGAACCGCCCTCGAGGACGGCCATAGCGGAGTTAGTAGTGCCAAGGTCGATACCAAGAATCTTACTCATTAGAAATTCCCTCTCTCTTGTGCGTTCGCGCCGCCTCGACGATCTGTCGCGCGGCGCTTCGGCTTGTCTTTCAGGATGTAGTGTATCCCCTTATGGGCCGGAATATACAAAATCTAAGTCAATTCATATAAGATTTCTTATCTCTGAGAGTTTAGGTTCTCAAATGCGCAGGTAGATGCACTGTTTGAGTTCTCGGCAGATCTATTGAGATCTATGTAGAGATGGCTGAGGTTTGCGTCCGGGGGTGCCTGGGGGCCGTCTTGCGGAAAGTTCATCCCGGTTTGAGCGTGGATTCCGGGTCGCAGTTTCCTCTAGCGGGCCCAACCGGAAACTGCGACCCGGTTTTCGGCCAAATAACGGGATGCCCTTTCCGCAGGCGCGCTCAATCGCCCTATATTTCAAGTCACCTATAGCTAACATTTGCGCAGCTCAACGGCCTCACCTGCATATTTTTTAGTAAGCCGTGGCATACTCGGCGAACGGTATGAAGATGCCGGTCAGAGGGTATTGCAAACGGTCGCTCCCGTGGTATGTTTTTGCCCGAATCAAACCGACGCGCATCGCCTGTAGCGTCGGTCAACAGAGAGGAAACTACCATGGCTCATCCCGTAATTGATGCCGACGAGTGCATCGCTTGTGGCGTTTGCGTCGACTCCTGCCCCGCTGGCGTTCTGGAGCTCCAGGACGTCGCTACCGTCGCTGACGAGGATTCCTGCGTCGCCTGTGGCGCTTGCCAGGACGCTTGCCCCGCCGGCGCGATCACCGAGATCGTCGAGGAGTAACAACTCCCCCACTTGCACACTCACAAGTACACCGTGCACAAAAAGGAGGCCCCCGCATCGCCGCGGAGGCCTCCTTTTGCATTCGTCGTTACTAGGACAGGTCATCTTCGTAGGGCATCAGATCTGCCAGATAGCCCTTCTCCTTGAGCATGGTCTCGATCTCGTCGAGGGTTTGCTCGTCGTCTGCCGCAATACGGTGGAAGTGATAACCGCTGGTTACCGTTAGCAGCGGAAAGCTCTTGCCGCTCTCGATATCGTGCAGGTAGCGCTCAACATCGCGACGATTGCGGATGTCCAGGTCGGCCGTGATTTTACCGTACACGCGATGATTGACAATCACGTTGAGCACGGCGCCGCCCGCGTCAACGATGCTCGTGAGCTCATCGCCTGCCTGCTCCACGCCGTGGCGAACCTTGACCAGACGCGTGGGCACAGCCGGGCTGCTCGCCGCCTCCTGTAGCACGTAGCCGCGATTGGTGGCGACGATATCGTGCCCGTCGGCGCGCAGCAGGGCGATGTCCTGCACCACGACCTGACGGCTCACGCCCACCTCGCGGGCAAGCGCACTGCCCGAGACAGGATCTTTGGCGCTCTCGAGCACGCCCATGATGGCACGGCGACGCTCGCGGGCGTCCATTATTTACCGTCCAACAGACGCAGGTGCTTAAGCGAGAGGTCGAGAATCGGCGCAGAGTGCGTCAGCGCCCCCGAGCTAATAAAGTCAACGCCCAGGTCGGCGAGCGCGCGGATATTGTTGGCGTCCACGTTGCCCGAGCACTCGGTCTTGGCGCGACCGGCGATAAGCTCGATGGCGGCAGCCATGTCATCGTGGGTCATGTTGTCGAGCATGATGATATCGGCACCGGCCTCCACGGCCTCGCGCACCATATCCAGGCTCTCGCACTCAATCTCGACCGTCGTGGTAAACGACGCATGGGCGCGCGCCATCTCAATCGCGCGTGCCACGCCACCGGCGGCGTCGATGTGGTTGTCCTTGAGCATGACAGCCGTCGACAGGTTATAGCGGTGGTTGCTGCCGCCGCCGATCTCGACTGCGGCCTTCTCGAAGACGCGCATGCCCGGCGTGGTCTTGCGCGTGTCGACGAGCACGGTCTTGGTGCCCTCGAGCGCCGCGGCCATCTGGTGCGTATAGGTAGCGATACCGCTCATGCGCTGCAGGTAGTTGAGCGCCACACGCTCGCCCGAAAGCAGCACGCGCGCATCGCCGCGCACCTGACCCACGTGGTCGCCGGCATGCACCTCGTCGCCATCCGAGACATCGAACAACACGGAGCTCTGCGAATCCAGCAGCTCAAAGGTGCGGGCGAACACATCCAAGCCCGCGATGATGCCATCGGCCTTGGCGATAAGCTCCACCGTGGCGGGGCGCGCCGTGGGGCACACGCTCGCCGTGCTCACGTCCTCAAACGTGATGTCCTCGCGCAGAGCCTGCAGAATCAGATCATCGACGACGAGCTTCATGGTAATGGGATTCATGGTCTACTCCTCCACGGCCTGCGTGCCGGCGGCACGGGCCAAATCATCGATTGCAAGGGGGTCGGCGCTCAGGGCGCGGTGACGCCCGTCAAGCGCGGGCTCACCGGCCTGCTCCACGGCCAGCGACTCGCCGGTACGCATATACCACGCGGCGCGACGACCCCAGACCAGCGCCTCGAGCAGGCTGTTAGAAGCTAGGCGGTTCTTGCCGTGAACGCCGTTGCAGGCCGTCTCGCCCGCGGCGTAGAGCTCGGGCATCGAGGTGCGACCGTCCTTGTCGACCCACACGCCGCCCATAAAGTAGTGCTGCGTGGGCGTAACGGGAATGGGCTCGTCCAAAATATCGCGGCCGTCCTCCAGGCAGCGCGCGCGGATATTGGTAAAGTGCCCGGTCACCACATCGCGCTCGACGGGGGCAAAGCTCAGCCACTCGTGCTCGGTGCCGTCCTGCTTCATCTGCTCGCGGATGGCGGCGGCGACAACGTCGCGCGGCTGCAACTCGTCGGTAAAACGCTCGCCGGCGGCATTGAGCAAAATCGCGCCCTCGCCGCGGCAGCTCTCGCTAATCAGGAACGTGCGACCCGGCTGCGGCGAGAACAGGCCCGTGGGGTGGATCTGCACGTAGTCCAGGTGCTCCATCGTGATGCCGTGCTCCTGAGCAATGTAGCAAGCGTCACCGGTGAGCTGCGGGTAGTTAGTCGAGTGGTCGTACACGCCACCGATACCGCCCGTTGCCCACAGCGTATGGCGGGCATGGATCTTAAACGGCTTACCGGCATGCACGTCCTCAGCGGCATTTGCCAGCTCGTCGGCGGGGCGAGCTGAATCGTTCTCGTCCACGGCGACGGCGACGACGCCGGTACACACCGTGGCGCCATCGCGCTCGGCGGTCAGGATGTCGGTCATGGCAACGTGTTCGAGAATCTGCACGTTGTCCAGCTTACGGACAGCCTGGAGCAGCTTGGTCGTAATCTCCTTGCCCGTAATATCGGCATGGAAGGCAATGCGCGGGCGGCTGTGCGCGCCCTCGCGGGTAAAGTCGAGGCTGCCGTCGGCCTTGCGCTCAAAATCCACGCCCATGGCCAGCAGGTCGTTGATGACCGAGCGGCTCGAGCGAATCATGATGTCAACGCTCTCGCGGCGGTTCTCGTAGTGGCCGGCATGCATGGTGTCCTCAAAGAAGGCATCGTAGTCAGAGCCCTCGGGCAGTACGCAGATGCCGCCCTGCGCGAGCATCGAATCGCACTCGTCGATGGCACCCTTGGAGAGCATGATTACGCGCGTGCTCGTCGGCAGATTGAGAGCCGCATACAGGCCCGCCACGCCGCAACCGGCAATGACGACGTCACACTCCATATCGGGGTATTGTTTGGTTTCCACAGGAATCCTCTCCCTTGTAATGTGGCATAAGGGACCGCCCCTCATGTCACATCGTTCTAGCGCGCCGCGTACTCGAGCATGCGGTCGAGCGTGAGCTTGGCCTGATCGGCTGCCTCGTCCGACACGCCAATCTGCACCTCGCCCTCGCCCGTCTCCAGGCAGTGCACGAGCTTTTCGAGCGTGATGAGATCCATGTTGACGCAGGTGGGCTGCACCGCAGGGAAGTAGAACTTCTTGCCGGTGCCCTGGCAGCGGCGCTCGAGCTCGTAGAGCACGCCGCGGACCGTCACGATGATGAACTCGCTGGCGTCCGACTCCTCGGCATACTTGATGATGCCGGCAGTGGAGCCGATGTAGTCGGTCTCGGCCAGGACGTCGGCCTTGCACTCGGGGTGCGCCAGTACGAGCGCATCGGGATGTGCCTCCTGCGCGTCAACGATCTGCTCGACGGTGATGATGTGATGACGCGGGCAGTAGCCGTTGTTGAGGATGACGTGCTTTTGGGGCACCTGCTCGGCCACAAAGCGGCCCAGGTTCTGGTCGGGAATGAACAAGATGTGCTGCTGCGGCAGCTCGGAGACGATCTTGACGGCGTTAGAGCTGGTAACGCACACATCACTCCAGCTCTTGATCTCGACCGTCGAGTTAACGTAGCACACCACGGCCAGGTCGTCGCCATACTCGGCGCGCGCCGCGTCGACCGTCTCGCGCTTGACCATGTGCGCCATGGGACAGTCCGCGCCCGGCTCGGGCAGCAGCACGGTCTTGGTGGGATTGAGCAGCTTGGCGCTCTCGCCCATAAACTCCACGCCGCACAGCACGATAGTCTGCTGCGGCAGACTCTTGGCGAGCTTTGCCAGGTAGAAGCTGTCGCCGACGTAATCGGCAACGGCTTGGACCTCGGGCGCCACATAATAGTGCGCCAGGATCACTGCGTCACGTTGGGTTTTTAGCTGATGAATGGCCTCGACGAGCCCTGCGGGCACCAGTGCCGCGCGCTCCGTTGCCGTCGTTGCCGATGCCAGGCCGGCCGCGATATCGCGTGCAAGCTCCGATGCATCCATGTTCGCGCTCTGTGCCATCAAGGCCCCTCTCTTTTGGCGAATCTTGGGGCTTTAGTATGACACCTGGCTTTACAGCTGACAAGACAGCTGTAAAGCCAGGTGTAAAGTTGAAATAAAGATTCAATCATGCGGCGGGTCCATTTTCGAACTGGCAAGCTAAGGATAGTTGAAAATGGACCCGCCCCATGATTCGAACAGCCGTTTTGTCCTGGACCAAGGGGCAGTGGTCAAATAAGGCCAAATATGAGTACTGTCACCAAATTAGTAGCAGCGATTTTCCGGTCCAGAGCAGCAAAATCGCCTTGTTTGGAGCCCGATCGCGACTCTGAAGGACGAAAATCGATGCACTTTTGGCCGCTGGCACCGATTTTTGAGGCCATTTGGCTGCCACCAAACTGGTAACAGTACTCATATTTGACCTTTTTTGACCACCGGGTTTCCGGCAGGCCCCAAAAGCGGGCCCGAATCGCTCAATCCGGGCCCGCTGGGGACTGGCGCGCGACTACGCGCGGCGCTTCATAGCCCACGCCAGTAGCAGAGCTGCCGCGCCGGCTGCGAATACGGCACCAGCCATGGCGTACTCGCTGTCGCCGGACTCAGGCAACGTCTCCTTGCTAGCCTTCTTCTTAGGCTTGGAAGTCGTAGTCGTGGTCGTAGTCGTCGTGGTGGTCTGACCAGGAGCGGGCTTGGCAGCCTCGGCAACGGTAAAGGTCGTCTCGGCCGTGCCCGTGGCCGAAACCACGCTCAACTTATGCTCGCCCACGCCGAGCGTCTTTAGGAAGCTCGTCTTGAGCGTCACGATCGTGGAGCCCTCGGTGAGCACGTAGTTCTCGGCGGCGACCTCCTTGTCGTCGACCAGCACCTTCTGGAAGAACACGATCGGCGCGCTCGAGCGGAAGCTCAGGTCCTTGGCGGCGTCGACCACCATCGTCTGGCCCTTGCCGTCGATGATCTCGGGCGCCAGAATCGCGATCTCCTCGGACTTGCCCTTCTCGCCGCAAACAGTGCACTCTTGATGCTTCTCGCCCTTGGCCTCAACGGTCGCCGGCTTGTCGATGACCCACTCAAAGGTATGCTCGGTCTTGTCGAGAACTTCGCCGCAGCGGCAGACATGCCAGTGGTTCTTGGCGTCGTGTGCCCAGCCGGAGCCGTCGGGCTCGTGCTTGAGGATACCCTCGACCGTCACATTCACGTCGCCCTCGACATCCTTGAGCTCATAGGTGCCCTTGGCGGAAAGCTTAACGGCCTCACCGTCAACCTTTACGGCGTAGTCCTTGCCCGCAAAGTACGCGCTGTCGATGCTCATGGTGAGCGTTGCAGTCCCGTGCCAATCGAGCTCGGTTGCCGTCGAGCTGAGCGCGTAGCCCACCTGATTGCTCGGCAGCGTCACGACCAGCTTGGGGCCGGCCGCCACGGTAACCTCGGTGGCGGAAGAGGCGTCGTAGTTAGTCTTGGCCTGGTAGCGCACCTCATACGTGCCGGCGGCAAGACCCGTAAGCTCGGTCACGCCCTCGCCCACCGCCTGATACTCGGCGGCACCCTTGGCGCGCCACTCCATCGTCGCGTCGACGCCCGTGATCTTGCCGTCACGCTTGCCGCTCACGGTCTCGGCCGCAGCCTGGACCACCGGCGCGCCCTGCGCGGCGTTCTTGATGGAGAAGCCGCACATAAGACCCTCGGTCGGAAGCGCGTAGTTGCCCGCGGCCTTGCCCGTCAGTGCGGTGAGGTTCGCTTGGTACGAATCGCCGGCCTCGACCTGGGAGCCCTCGACGGTCGCACCAAGGTCATCGTCGTCGATGACGTTGCCGAGCGTCGCCTCGGGGCAGTGCTCCTTGCCGTCGTAAACAAACTCGCTGGTGCCCCACGTCACGGTGAGCAGGCGCTGGTTGATGGTGAACACGCCGTCGACGAACGTAATGCTGTAGTTGGGATTGGCACCCTTGGCCTGCGTCAGGTGCAGAGCATAGCCGCCGTCGCGCACGTTGTCGTTATCTTCACGCTCGATCTCGATGCCCTCAAGGTTCTCGCCCTCGACAAGCTCGCCAGACGTGATCGCCCACGTAAACACGGGGTCGGCCTCGCCGTACGTCTTGGAGGAGGCATCGGCTGCGACCGTGATCGCGCGCGGCTTGACCTCGAGCGTAACCTCGCCCTCGGCAGTCGCACCGTCAATCGTCACCTGGTAGGCAACGGTCAGCGTGCCAACGTCGCGGATCTTGGGGGCCTCGGGGGACCAGTTCTTGCCGTCGGTGCTGTACTGGGCCGTCGCGCCCTTGGGCAGCCTCGTCGCGTCGACCGTGTGATACGCACCATCGTACTCGTCGGAGTAGCCAACGATGGCGGCAGCCGGAATCTCGACTGCAGGCAACGCGTGTCCACAGACCGTGCACTGCTGATGCTTGAAACCCACCTCAGTTGTCGTGGGCGCCTTGTCGACGACCCACTCAAAGGTGTGCGCACTCTCGTCGATTTTCTCGCCGCAGGCGCACTTATGCCAATGCGTGCTGTCGTCGAAGAGCCACTCATCGTTCACGGCCTCGTGCTTGCGCACGTCCTCGACCGTGATGGCGGTATTCTCCTCGACATTGCTCAGGACGAACCTTCCGCCCTCGTTCTTCTCGAGAAGCACGCCGTTCGCCTTAACGGTAAAGTCGTCGCCCGCGTAGTAGCCATCGGAGATCTTTACCGAGAACTCCACGCTTTCGTGCCACTGCAGTCTGTTCGGGCTATGCCACGCTATCGAGTAGGCTTCATTCTCACTAGAAAGAGTGACCCATAAGTACTTACCGTTGTCGACATGCACTTCCACGGGCGTGGACGGCATGTAATTTTTAGTCTCGGTATACCAAACCTGATAATCGCCGCCGGCGAGATTCTCAATCTTACCGTCTTCGGAAACCATGGTCTCGCCATCAACGGTTCCGCTTTCGGTACGGAACAGGCGATAGGCGACGCCGCCGTGCGCGCCTTCAATCTTGCCATCGCACTTGCCACGGATGGTCTCGGCGGTAGCCTTCAGACCCTGGGGTTTCTCCTGCTCGGCCTTATAAATCGTGTAGGTATACTCAAGGTTTTCGGTAGGAAGGGCGTAATTCTTGATGACCTCGGGGTCACCGGCGAGGCCCGTCACCTTTGCCGGATAGCTACCGGCATCGATGCCCGTTGCGTTCTCGACCTCATAGGAGACCTTGCCCTCGTCACGCTTGACGACATTGGTGGGCTCGACCTTGAGGCCCTGAGGCTCACCGTTATAGGTATACGTTCCGACCGTCCAGCCAACACCAATCTGGCGCGTGGTGATCTCGAACGTGCCGGTCTGGAGCGTCGGAGCATAGTTCGCCCGCTGGATCTTGTCCCACTTGTCGCCGACCTTGCTCTCCTCGATCGTCAGCGTATAGATGCCCACGTTCTCGCCGGCCTCACGGTGAATCTTGAACCAGGAGAGCGGGTGGCCCTGAACAATCGAGCCCTTGATGGCCTCGAGTTCAAAGTTCGGATCGGTCTCGCCGTACGTCTTCGAAGCGTCCTTGGGCTTCACCGTCACCGGACGGGGATCGACCTTAAGCTCGACCTCGCCCTTGCAGATGTCCCCAGACGTAAGGGTCGCCTCAAACTCGATGGTCTTGGACCCAGCATCGCAGATGAGCGGAGACTCGTCACTCCACTTCTTCTCGCCCTTCTCGCGATACTTAATAGATGCAACAGTCTCGGTGTCAACCGTTACGCCGTGCTTTTCGCCATCGTAGATGCCCGAGTAGCCGGTAATGCCGAAAGCCGGAATCTCGACAGACTCGCGCTCGTAGCCGCACGTCTTGCAGCGCTCATGCTTGGAACCGGGCTTATCAGCCGTAGCGGCCTGGTCGACGACCCACTCAAAGTCATGCTCTGCGCGGTCAACGTCCTCCTTGCCACAGGTGCAGATATTCCAATGTTCGGCGTCGTCGTGCTTCCAACCGCTACCGTCGGCCTTCTTAGGGCCGTCCTCGACCTCAACCGTCAGGGCCTCGGAGGCGTTATGGTTACGGTCGGCCTTAAGGCGAACGCTGTATTTGCCAGCGGCGAGGCCCTTAACCGACGTCTCGCCTTCGGCAATCCGCTGATAGTCGCTGGCAACCTCGGCTTTCCACTCGTAGGCGCTATCAATCCCGTCGATGCTGCCGTTCGCCAAGGCATGCCCGGTCGCGGCCGTCGTCTTGACGTCCTTGGGAGCAACCTGATCGGCGGGAGCGATCTTAATCTCGAGCTCGCCCTCCACCGGCACGTAGTCGGGTGCGGTAATACGGTACTTAATTGTCTCGGCGCACACGTTGTCATAGATATCGCGCGTGACATTGGTATAGGAGGGGATTCGGTCTTCGTACAGCGAGCCACCATCGACGCTATATTCGATCTGCATGCCCTCGGGGGCGTTGTCGACCGTCACCGACGGCGAGTGAGCCTTGCCATCATAGGTGCCGTCAAAGCCCTTGGCCTGAACATTCTCGAACTGCGTGCCGTAGATGCTCCAGTAGAAAAACTTGCAGGAGTAAATTGACTCGTAGGATGCGAAGTTTCCCAGGCCCCAGAGCTGGCTCCGGTACGCACCTGGATCTTTCTCCGAAACCGATTCGCCCCAAGCGAGGCGTTCGAAATCGACGCCCTCTTTAAGCTCAATCCATTCGTCGCCAAGCTTATACGTCACCTTAATGCGAGGCGTTATCTCCTCGCCCGTCCACTTATAAGACGGAACGTCGCTGAGCACGTCACCGTTGCTGAACCTGACATTATCCTTCAGCTTGTCGTAGCCGATGACTTCGATCTTGCAAAGATCCTTACGGTTGGAGTCCTTCTCCGCAAGCGAGGCGGGGTTGATCTTGAACACGCGCTCGAGCGTGACATCGTTCTGCCCCTCGATGGCGACCGTCGCCACCACGCGATAGGTGCCCGCATCGCACGGCTGCGACCCTTCCATCTCGATGCCCACGGTATCATTCTCATCAGCGCAACGGTAAAAGCGTGCGCTCACAATCTTTACCTTGCCTTGGGCTACAGCGTTGTCCTTTTGAGACGGCTTAGTCGTAGCAAGCACGGCGTCGCGCTGTTTGCCGTTGTAGGTAAAGCTCAGGGCGCCGCTCTTGGACGACATCAGCGAGATCGTCTCGCCGTCCCTGGAGTAGACACAGTGTGAGGCCTCATACTGTCCGTTGCACGTAGCCGCGATGCTGTACCCATCCTTGTTGGCGGAATAGGTCCACTCGTGTTCGTGCTTGCGATGGATAACCTTGACCTTGCCATCGGTAACGTCGTATGCAAGGTCAGCGTTGGCAAGCTTGAGCCTGCTCGCGAGATCTTCCTGAGAGAGATCGCTCGTGCCGAGGTTCACATATTCATAGTAGTAGTGCTGCTTATTGGATTCGGAATCGAACTTGGAATCGTCGACAGACAGGGCAGCTTCGCCCGTAAAAGACTTATCGACATGAACCTTACCGTAGCTGCCGACATCGGACGCATCGACACCCTTCGCCTTGGCCGTGGTGACCTTCGTGCTGCCAGCGAGCGTCACAGAGCCACGAACGTAGATCGCACAGCGCTTCTCGTCCTGACCGCTTATGTCGCGACCGTTGAAATAATCAGAGGGGAACACGAACGAATCGTCGATAACCGTACCGTTTATGGTGCACGACGCATCCTTTGCCACCGCAATGGCACTCGTCATGTGCATCTGATACTGAATATCCCACACCTTGAACATATAAGAGCAGGGTCCATTCCATGACGCGTTATTTGTTGAGCGAATGCTGCAGTTGTTCAGAGCAACTATGGCATTTTTGACGCCAATATTGCCCGCATGCACATGACCGCTCTCGACCTTCATCTCGTCGCATGCAATCATTCCCTGACTATTGTTTTCGAACGTACAGCCGTTCAACGTAACTTTTGGAGTCTTCGACCGCCCGACCACGCTCAAGGCGCCGACGCAGTCATCACTATTATTTTTAAACGTGCAGTTGACAAACGTTGCATCCACCGCGACCTGGCTGCCTCTGATAGTCACAGGCGCCGGCGAGGCTTCGTAAATTTCATTACCCTGGTCAACCTTGAATGCGTTGTTCTTGCAGCATTTCCAACCGCTGACATTCACGTTCGTGAAGCTGGCCGTCTCCCCCGCACCCATGGTTCCATAGAGCGTGATTGCCCGAACGGTATCTTTGTTATCGGTCCTTGAAACAAGTTTGAGGTTTTTCACGGAAAGGTTGAGGCTCTTGCCCGTATTCGGCTTATCGACACCTCCACGCGCTTCGTAATCGTTGCTATCGCTCAAAAACGTTTTTCCATCGCAGCGGACCTCGGTTGAGGCGCCCGAATCACCGATGAACTCGACATAACCGCCCTTAAGCACAAAGAGGGGGTGCTGCGAATACGTAAGGTCACGCTTGACGGTCAGCGGACCGCCCAGAGACGAGCTGTCGGTGAAATATAGGCGGGTCGGATTCTCCTTGGTGCCGCCCTCGACCTCATAGTGGTCGATATCAACCGTGCCGGCAAACCGATAGTCTTTGCCGCCGGAAAGTTGGATTACATCACTTTCGCCATACGAAAGCTCGCTTTTCAGGTGCGTCGGTTTGATCGCGGCGGACGGATACGCCTCCGCTACCGTAGGCATGGCGAGCGTCGTCGCCGCACCCCCAAGCGCCAACGCTGCAGCTAGCACGCAAGCAGCAAGTCTGCGCATCCCCATCTTCTTCTCCCTCATCGTTCAGCTCCCTTGCCCCTATGCTTTCGCGATGTCCGATATCGCTTGGCGCTGGCGGCCGGCATGGTCCCTCGCCAGCCGCCAGCTCAAATTGACATATATATCCACCTGGTATTGTGCAACCGCATGTTTTGACACCCTGCCGCTCGGCGCGAGTTGCGTGCCGTGGGGCGCAAACGGAACGCACCCCCGCGGGTGACGCGTGCACGATGTGGCAAAATCGAGGTACTAAGGGGGGCCCGACATGCTCAAAATCATCGCCTGCGACGACGACGTCGCCTTTCTAGATAACCTGCACCGCATGATCGACCGCTGGTCGGCCGAGACGGGTACGGCGGTCGATGTTGCACTCGTTACGCGCGGCGAGGACCTGCTGGCACGCCATGCCGCATCGCGCGCCGAAATTATCATGCTCGACATGATCATGCCGCTCGTCAACGGCATGGACACCGCCCGCGAGCTGCGCCAATCCGATACCGCCGTGCGCTTGGTATTTCTGACCTCATCGCCCGAGTTCGCGCTTGAGTCCTACGAGGTCCGCGCCTTCGACTACCTGCTCAAACCCGTGACCTACGAGCGCGTGGCTCAACTGCTCGACGAGCTGTCGAGCCTGCGTCCGGCAGCGACCGACGAGCTCGTCATCAAAACGTCCTTTGGCTACCATGCCCTGCGCCTATCCGATATCGAATATGCCGAGGCTCGCAACAAGCACGTGGTCTTCCACCTGCGCGACGGCCGCGATATCGAGGCGCTCGAGCCGTTCCGCAGCATCGAGGACCGACTGACCCAAAACGCGACCTTCTTTAAGTGCCACCGCAGCTACCAGGTCAATCTGCGCAACATCGACCACTTTAACCGCACGGAAATCGTCATGCGCTCGGGCGCGTGCATACCGCTCGCGCGCAGCTGCAAGCAGGGATTCCAAGACGCCTACTTTGCGGTGCGGTTCGAGGGCGGGAGACGCTGATGCTTTCCTCGGCAGAACTGGCACTTTGGGCAATCCACCATGCGACGACGTTGCTCTTTGGCGTCTTTGCCTCGGCGGCGCTGTGCGGTGTCGAGATCAACCGCCGCCATTCGCTCGAGCTGGTGGGGGTCGGCGCCGTAACCGGCACCGCTTTTGCGATTGCCAACCTCGTCGGTGGTGAACTGCTTGCCCGACAGGCCTATCCACTCGTCGTGCATCTGCCGCTTGTCGTCTACCTGTGCGTACGCTATCGCCTGAGTCCGCTGCTCGCCATCCTGGGCGTTACCAGTGCCTACCTGAGCTGCCAGTTTAGCAACTGGGTGGGCATCGCCGCATTCGCCGCCACCGATTCGCAGGTCGCGTACTACACGGCGCGCATCATCACCACGCTCGGCGTCTTTGCCGTCTTGTTGCATTGGGCAAGCGACATTGGCCCCCGCCTGGCGATCAAAAGCCCCACCGAGCTGGAGATTCTGCTCATCCTGCCGCTTGTCTACTACATCTTCGACTACGCCACCAACGTCTATACCACGCTCTTCCACTCGGGCTCGGTGGTAACCGTTGAGTTTTTGGCGTTCGCCCTCTGCGCCTTCTACCTTATGTTTCTTGCCGTCTACCTTCGCGAATACGAGGCAAAGGAAATCGCCGAGCGCGAGCGCTGGATGCTCGCGACCCGCGACAGCGCGGCCATCAAAGAGCTCGAAGCCTGGCGCCAGTCCGGACGCGAGCTCTCGGTTCTCCGTCACGACATGCGCCACTACCTGCGCGGTCTAGCGGCCCTGATCGAAGAGGGTCACACCGATGAGGCGCTCGAGCGCATCGACGCGCTCTGCGAGGCCAACGACCGCACCGCCGTGCGCCGCTACTGCGCCAACGAAACGGTCAACATTGCGCTCTCGTCGCTTTCCGCGGACATCAACGCGCACGGCATCACCGCCGACCTGCGCGCCGCCGTGCCCGAAACCGTCCACGTGAGCGATGTCGATCTGTTCAGTGTGGTATCAAACGCCCTGGACAATGCCATCGCCGCGGCGAGCACCGCCCCCGAAGGCAAGCGGTTTGTCGACCTGGACCTCCGCTACGAAGACGGTCAGCTTCTATTGCTGGTTTCCAACACGTTTGGCCGTGCGCCGCACATGGTCGACGGTATGCCCGTGGCTCAGCACACTGGGCACGGCTTTGGCACCAAGAGCATTAAGCTTGCCGTCGAGCGCATGAACGGCAACTGCCAGTTCCGCATTAACGGCGACCGGTTTGAACTGCGCGCCGTGATGTAGGGGCTGCCGCCAGCCTCGCTACAGCGGTGCAGCCGCCGGGGTCAGCTGCTTAATGTAGGCCCACATGCGCTGCTTGGCGGCCTTGTCGGTGAGCGCCGCCTCAAAACCGTCGAGCGCCAGCACGCGGCGCCCCTGCACATGGGCGACCAGGCCGGGCTTGAGCATGGCGGTGTCAAAGTCATCAATTGCCACAAGCATATCGGCATAGGTCTCGCGCATGACATCGGCCGCGCTGTTGTCCAGCAGCAGCACCGCCTCGGGGTCCAAGGTCTCCAGCGCCTCACGGAACAGGTCGCACGTCAGGGCCTCGCCCGCCGCGACCGCCCCGTCGCCCGCGCCGGCGACGCTTGCCAGCACGCAAAAATCCTCGGGGGCATATCCGATAGCGCCGAGCGCCTTGCGCAACGCGGCGCCATCCGCGCCGGCAGCCAGCTCGCCGCCCGAGCACTCGGCTTCATCCAAATCGCCTTTGACCAGCACAATCGGCGAGCACGCATTGCCCGCGATACGCACACCGCGATCTGCAAGCGACGCGAGCTCCTGCTCGGTCGCCTGAGCGATGGCTTCTTTTTTCTGGCTTTGTGACGTGGGCATGCGCTCTCCAATCGTTTGCGTGCCCACCATTATATAAAAGAGCCGCCCGCGAGTGGTTGCTTTACGAGCCGCTGGGTATAAGCACGGTCGTACTGAGTTTTACGCGGCCGAGCCGCGTCGTATTATGGAGGTCACCATGGCTGACATTAAGCAGATTACCCCCGAGAATTTCGACGCTGTCGTCAACGATAGCCTGCCCGTACTGGTTGATTTTTGGGCCCCGTGGTGCGGCCCTTGCCGCTCGCTCTCGCCCATCGTAGACGAGGTTGCCGACGAGCTGGCCGGCAAGCTGGCCGTGGCCAAGTGCAACGTCGACGACAACCAGGATCTGGCCATGAAGTTTGGCGTCATGAGCATCCCCACGCTGATCGTCTTTAAGAACGGCGAGGAGGTCGACCGCTCGGTCGGCGCCTTACCCAAGGCAAGACTTCAGGCACTGCTGGAGAAGCATCTGTAATACGCTTGTTACTTGTCTGCCGTCCATGAGCGGTTTTGCACCGCTCGCCGGAGTGCCAAACGCAAGACATGCGGCCACGGATAGTATGGTAGACACAAACAGCCCCCAGTGAACGGGTGCGGGTCAGACGGACTCGCGCCCGTTTTCTTATGCGACGGCGCCCAAGGCGGGCGTAGTAGAATCTGAACCACCATATCGCCCCACACAAAAGGAGATTCCCATGCATGACGTCGGAATGAACATGAGCCAGCTTGCCATGAGCGTCAAGCAGGTCGACGACACCATTGAGCTCGCTCACGAGTGGAGCCATCAGCTGCTGCATGCGACCGAGAACTTTGACATGGAGCGCATTGGCGCCAAGCTCGAGGCCGCCATGTCTGCGCTGCACGAGGCGCACGATGCGCTCGAGGGCTACGAGGAGGCCATCGAGGCAGATCATAACTCCGTCGGCTCTGTGAAACTGGTGTAACGTGGCCGAGCACGAGCACTCGCACGATTACGGTGCGGACGACGATGCGAGCTGCCGCTGCAGCGGCTCCAGCTCCGAGCTGGTCCGCTTTTCGGTCACCGCGCCCGACGACCTGCTGCGCCGCTTTGACGAGCAGATTGCGCGCCGCGGTGACGTGGCCAACCGTTCCGAGGCCGTACGCGATCTGATTCGCGCCTCGATCGCCAAGGAGCAGATGCGCACGCCCGACGAGCAGGTCATCGGTTCGCTCACCATGATCTATGACCACCATACCGGCGATCTGACGCGCCGTCTGGACGAGGTGCAGCACGACTACACCGACGAGATTGTCTCGACCATGCACGTGCATCTGGACCACCACAACTGCCTGGAGATTCTGGCGCTCAAGGGTCGCGGCAAACGCGTCTACGAGCTGGCGGACCGGTTGCTGGGGCTGCGCGGCGTTAAGCACGGCGAGCTCACCTGCGCCGCCACCAAGCAAAGCTTGGGGCTCTAACAACACGCACTTCAATGAGGGAGGGTCGCATGCGGCATGTGCATATTCATGTGACGGGCATTGTGCAGGGCGTTGGCATGCGGCCGTTTGTGTATCGCGAGGCTATGGCGCATGGCATTTGCGGCTGGGTGCTCAACGCGGGCGATGGCGTGCACATCGAGGCGCATGCTTCGGTCGAGGCGCTCGACGGCTTTGTCGCCGCGCTGTCGAAGCACGCACCTGCCGCGGCCCGCGTTGAGCATGTCGCTGTTGCAGACCTGGAGCCCGACGCTTGGGATGCCGACGATGAGCAGGCCTTTCGTATCGTAGCGTCGCAGGATCAGACCGTGCACACGACGCTCATCTCCCCCGATATCGCCACCTGTGACGACTGCCTGCGCGAACTGTTCGACCCCGCCGACCGACGCTATCACTACCCCTTCATCAACTGCACCAACTGTGGGCCGCGCTTTACCATCATCCGGTCGCTGCCTTATGACCGAGCGGCCACGTCGATGGATTGCTTTCCCATGTGCCCCGAGTGCGCCGCAGAGTATGGGAACCCACTTGACCGGCGCTTTCATGCGCAGCCCGATGCCTGCTTTGATTGCGGGCCTCATATTACGTGGCGCGAGGCGGCGGGCGACATGGAGCTCGAGGGCTCGGGGACGACGCCAGCCGTCGGCAGCACGCGCGAAACCAGCGATGCCATTATTGACCGCTGTGTCGAACTGCTGGCCAGCGGCGGTATTGTCGCCATCAAGGGCCTGGGCGGATTCCATCTGGCCTGCAACGCCGCCAATGAGCAGGCGGTAGTCGAGCTGCGCCGTCGCAAGCGCCGCAGCAGCAAGCCACTTGCCGTTATGGTGCGCAGCCTTGCCGATACTGAACGCCTGTGCCATGTCGATGATGCCGAGCGCGGCCTGCTAACCGGTAGCATCCGTCCCATCGTGCTGTTGCGCCGGCGTGCTGTTGGCGAGGGAGATTCCCCCGACGCCCTTACACTCGCGCCATCCGTCGCGCACGATCTACCCGAGCTCGGCGTCATGCTCCCCTATACACCGTTTCAGCATCTGCTGCTTGCAGCTGCCGCGTCGCATGACATGCACGCGCTGGTCATGACCAGCGGAAACCTGAGCGAGGAACCTATCGAAACTGACGACGACCTTGCCTGGGAACACCTCGTTGCCGCCGGCATCGCCGACGCGCTACTTGGCAACGACCGTGCGATTCTCTCACGCTACGACGACTCCGTGGTACGCGTGGTCGGTGGGGTCGTTATGCCCGTGCGCCGCGCTCGCGGATATGCACCCCAGCCGCTGCCGTTGCCGGCGCTCGACGGCGCTCCGTCCTGCGTGCTCGCCTGCGGCCCACAGCAAAAGGCAACGATCGCATTCACACGCGAGGATGCGAACGGCGAGGCGGCCTGTTTTGTGTCGCAGCATATTGGCGATGTCGAAAACGGCGAGACCTTCGATGCCTGGAACGCCGCGCGCACGCGCTTGGAAGATCTCTTCGACTTGGCGCCCGCCGCCTTGGCCTGCGATTTACACCCCAGCTATCTATCGAGCCAGTGGGCGCGCGAACAAGCGCGAAAATGCAATCTGCCGCTCGTCGAGGTGCAGCACCATCATGCGCATATCGCGAGCGTAATAGCCGAGGCTATTGCCGCGGGCCAGCTTACAACCGACGCGCGCGTGCTCGGCATTGCCTTCGATGGTACGGGTGCCGGCACCGACGGCACCATATGGGGCGGCGAGTTCCTTGTCGCCGGCCTTGCCGATTTTGAACGCGCCGCTCACCTGCGCACCTGGGCGCTGCCAGGCGGTGCCGCATCCGTGCGCGATGCCCGGCGCAATGCCTTTGCCCTGCTGAGCGAGCTCGGCCTGCTCGAGCACCCAGGTGCCGCGGGGCTATTGGGCACCCTCGACGAGCAGACGCGCAGCATCACGACTACGATGATCGAGCGGAACATCAACAGCCCACGCACGAGCAGTATGGGGCGTCTCTTTGACGCCGCCGCTGCAGTTTTGGGCATTTGCGGGCAGGCAACCTACGAAGGCGAACCCGCCATCGAACTCGAAGCCGCCGCCTGGCGCGCGCTCGGCGGTAAGACCGTTCGTCTCGACGGCAATCACACAGGCGTATTCATGCCTGCCGACAACTCCCCCATCTTGGACCCCCAACCGATCATCGAAGCTCTTCTGAATGGAATCGAGGCAGGCGCGCCGGCCGACAGGCTCGCGCTCGACTTCCATATCGCCATCGCATGCGCGTCGACCCGCATCGCGTGCGAGATCTGCGATCGCGAAGGCCTCGATACCGTCGCGCTCTCGGGCGGTGTGTTCATGAACCGGCTTTTGCTCCAGCTCCTTACCCACGAACTCAAAGACGCCGGTCTTGCCGTCCTGGTCCCCCACGCTGTGCCCGTCAACGACGGCTGCATCGCCTACGGTCAGGCCGCCATCGCTCGCGCTCGCCTCGCGCAGACGGAGTCTCGATAGGCTGTTTTGCCAGCCTACGCGCCGCCGTCTCACAGGTGTAACGTGTTTGCTCGTGACTCCCGCGAGCGCTACCATCAACTGATGGGTAATTAGGCGCCTATCCAGCGCAAAACGTATAAAAGGGGAACATTATGTGCCTTGCCGTTCCCGGTAAAGTGGTTAAACGCGACGACGACCTTAAGGCGACCGTCGACATGATGGGCATCGAGCGCCCCGTTTCGCTGCGCCTCGTGCCGACGGCACGGGTAGGTGACTATATTCTCGTGCACGCCGGCTTTGGCATTCAGATTGTCGACGAGCAGGAAGCCCAAGAGACACTCGAGCTCGTCAACACCATGACCGAGCTGGCCGAAGAGGACCAGCTCGCCACCAACCCGGCCGAGGCATACTAGTGGCGGCGGCGCAGCCGGTTCGCTCCGGTATCGACTTTTCGGCATTTCGCGACCCCAAGCTGGCTCGCGAGCTCATCGATCGTATTCATGAGCTTGTCGGCAACCGCAGCATCAACCTTATGGAAGTCTGCGGTACGCATACCGTGAGCATTGGCCGCTATGGCTTTCGCTCCATTATGCCGACGGGACTCAAACTGCTAAGCGGCCCGGGGTGCCCCGTTTGCGTCACCGCCAACCGCGACATCGATCACGCAATCGCGCTTTCCAACATGGACGGCGCCATCATCACCACCTTTGGCGACATGATGCGCGTGCCCGGATCGTCCACCTCGCTTGCCGCGCAAAAGGCGGCGGGGCGCGATATCCGCATCGTCTACTCCCCGCTCGACGCGCTCGACATTGCCGAGCAAAATCCCGAACGCCCGGTCATCTTTATGGGCGTCGGCTTTGAGACCACAACGCCCACCATTGCCGCCGCTATCCTGGAGGCCGACGCGCGCGGGCTCCAGAACTTCTCGGTCTACTGTGCTCACAAGACCACGCCGCCGGCTCTGCGTGCGATCTCCAACGACCCCGAGACGACCATCGACGGCTTTATCCTGCCTGGTCACGTCGCTACCATCACAGGCCTGGCACCCTTTGGGTTTTTGGTCGATGAGTTCGATACCCCCGGCGTAGTCACCGGTTTTGAGCCGGTCGATATCTTGCAGGGCATCTGCATGCTGGTCCAGATGGTTGTCGAGGGCCGGCCCGCAATCGACAACGCCTACCGCCGTGGCGTCAATGCAGACGGCAACCCCGTAGCGCGCCAGCTGGTCGAGCAGGTATTTGAGCCGTGCGACACCACGTGGCGCGGACTGGGACCGATTGCCAGCTCGGGTCTTTCCATCCGACCTGAGCTCTCGCGCTTTGATGCGCGCGCCCGCTTTGACGTGCCCGTTGAGGCGACGGTCGAGCCGCGCGGGTGCCGCTGCGGCGACGTGCTGCGTGGTGCCATCACGCCGAGCGACTGCCCGCTCTTTGGCCACGCATGCACGCCCGAACACCCCGTCGGCCCGTGCATGGTGAGCTCCGAAGGCAGCTGCGCGGCGTACTACCGTTACCGCGACTGCTAGGTTCCGCCGTTCTAACGAACGGCGGACCGGCCGACGCTGCGTACCATTCAGGCGAGCGATTTGCCTTTCAATCGTCGGCTGCGGGCAAAAGCCCAGCATCCTCCTCTTTCAAGGCAACTCACTTCGTCTGAATGGCGCTCGCTGACTTTTACTTAACATCGATTCTGCCACACTCGGCTATTGCCGATTCCACCCACGATTGGAGTTTTCGATATGTCCCGTACTGCCACCGATAGCACTGTCCTGCTGGGCCACGGCTCCGGCGGCCAGATGATGAAGCGCATTATCGATGAGGTCTTTCTGAATGCCTTTGGGTCGCCCGAGCTGCTCGAGGGCAACGACGCCGGCGTCGCTACGCTGCCCGCAAGCGGGCGAATCGCCATGTCGACCGACAGCTTTGTGGTAACGCCGCAGTTCTTCCCCGGCGGCAATATCGGCCGCCTCGCTGTATGCGGAACCGTCAACGACGTCGCGACCTCGGGCGCTAACGTGCGCTACCTATCGTGCGGCTTTATCCTCGAAGAGGGCTATCCCATGGACAAGCTGCGCCAGATTGTGCAGACCATGGCCGAAACGGCACATGAGGCAGGTGTGAAGATTATCACCGGCGACACCAAGGTGGTCGAGCGCGGCGGTGCCGACGGCGTCTACATCAATACCGCCGGCGTGGGCGAAGTGCCCGCGGGCGTAGCGCTCAGCGGTGCAAACTGTCAGCCCGGCGATGTCATTCTGGTATCGGGTACGCTGGGCGACCACGGCATCGCCATCATGAGCCAACGCGAGGGCTTGGCGTTTTCAAGCACGATCGAAAGCGATGCCGCGCCGCTCAACCACCTGATTGCCGACGTGCTCGCCGCCGCCCCCGACACCCGCTGCTTCCGCGACCCCACGCGCGGTGGCCTGGCATCCACGCTCAACGAGTTTGCCCAGGCCAGCGGCGTTGCCATGGAGATCGACGAGGATGCCGTGCCCGTGCGCCCCGACGTGCAGGCCGCCTGCGAGATGCTCGGCTACGACGTTTTGCAGGTAGCAAACGAGGGCAAGATGGTCGCCGTGGTGCCGGCCGAACAGGCCGATGCCGCGCTGGCGGCCATGCGCGCCGCCCGCTACGGCGAGAACGCCGCCATCATCGGTCGCGTGCTGCCGCTTGCCGAGGGCGCTCGACCCGTCGTGCGCGTACGCACCGGCTGGGGATCGACCCGCATCCTCGACATGCTCGTGGGAGAGCAGTTACCGAGAATTTGCTAGGGCGGTATCGCGCGGTCGGCGCGATGTGGCTTGATATCCCTGGAGATGTTCAGATTCCAAGCGCGCCCAACGCGGAAGCCCAGTATTATGATGTGCGTTTTGAAACCCAATGACGGGAGCTTTCATGGCAGCAGCTTTTTCCCATGTGATCTTTGACCTGGACGGCACCATCCTCAACACGCTCGAGGACCTGGCGGCCGCCGGCAACCACACCTGCGAGATGCACGGCTGGCCCACGTTTGCCGTGGACGAGTACCGCTACAAGGTGGGAAACGGCATGCTTAAGCTGGTCGAGCGCTTTATGCCCGCCGAGTACGCGGGCGACGGCCGCATGTTTGAGCAGACGCTTGCCGAGTTTAGAGCTTATTACGGCGAGCACAAGGAGGACCACACCTCACCCTACGCCGGCACGATTGAGATGCTCGACCGTCTGCGCGCAGCGGGCGTTCAGCTTGCCGTGCTCACCAATAAAGATCATATTTCGGCAGCCCCGCTTATCGAGAAGTATTTTGGCTCTGAGCGCTTTGCGCTGGTACAGGGCCGTGTGGACGCATTTCCGCCCAAGCCCGAGGCACCCGTCACGCTGCACGTGATGAAGGAGCTGGGCGCCAATCCGGCAACCACGCTCTACGTGGGCGATTCCAATGTCGATGTTCTGACCGGCCACAACGCCGGCCTTAAGAGCGCGGGCGTCAGCTGGGGCTTCCGCGGCCGCGCAGAGCTGGAGGCTGCCGGCGCCGACTACGTGGTGGACACCCAGGACGAGCTTGCAGCGCTGGTGCTGGGCGAGTAACGAAGCCGCCGCTCAGCACGAACGCGGCAATTCTTCCGCGCGGAAAGCGCATCCCGTTTTGGAGCTCCGGAATGGGGTGCGCTTTCCGTTTGAGGCGCGTCAGGGAAACCGCATCCCGTTTCAGAGCAATATTCCGGGTCGCGCTTTCCGCAACCCACCCCATCCGGAAACCGCGACCCATTATTCGCCCAAATACCGGCTCGCATTTTCCCGAGCATTCGATGCAACGCTGGTGCAAGGAGTGTCCCCAACTGTCGGCAGAAAAGGAACGTCCCCAAGTGCCGCAAGAGTGTCCCTTTTGACTAGTCATTTAAGAACGTCCCCAATGACTACACCTTCCGACAACGGTAACACCGCAGGTAGAGGACGGACAGCGAAAACGCCCCTAAGCGAGCAAGGTGACGTGAAATGAAAGGGCGCTGACCTTCTGGTCGCGCCCTTGAAATTGA
>OLQJ01000387.1_pt1 | contig 27087 bp, 23 predicted proteins | sample 1673231 | NCBI WGS metagenome assembly OLQJ01 (sample SAMEA3136769, study PRJEB25190) | human gut metagenome | biome: human gut; feature: human-associated habitat; material: faeces | place: Austria | collected 2013
AGAACTTGTTATGCGTGCATATGCGCTCATAGCAAGTTCTTTTTCTTTCCTTTTGCATATATATATTGTAAAATAAAAGTATATGAATGGAGGTATATCTATGAAGGCCTATGTACAAGTTTATACCGGCGAAGGCAAGGGCAAAACAACTGCCGCAATCGGCCTAGCCATTCGTGCCATCGGCGCTGGCAAGAAAGTCCTCTTCTTACAATTTATGAAATCTAAAGTATATAGTGAGCATACTATTTTACCTACCTTAACAAATTTAACATTAGAAACTGTGGGCAAGCCATTCTTTATCATCAAAGAAGGCATGAAGAGTAAGGATGAACTTGCTAAATGGGGCGATGAAGTCGTTGTCTTTGAGTCTGGTAATCCTCCGAAGGATTATGTAGCTCTCATCGAAAAAGGCTATGAACGTGCACTCGCTGCTATCAGCAGTGGTGAGTACGACCTCGTTGTACTTGATGAGTACAATATGGCTCTCTTCTTTGAACTCATTACATGGGATAAAACTAAAGCTTTACTCGATGCTCGTCATCCAGAAACAGAACTCGTATTTACGGGCCGTGGGGCTCCTCAAGAATTAATTGATGAGGCCGATCTCGTAACGGAGATGAAAGAGATTAAACATTACTACTTACAAGGCGTAATGGCTCGAAAGGGCATTGAAAACTAATCATAGGAACACCTAAGGAGGTGATGTGGTTGAGTACAGTGGCTATTGTGGCCCTCGTTATTGTGGCCATCATTGTAGCACTCATCTTGACTATCCTACTGGCACCAATCACATATAGCATCGAAATTGATGGGCGGACGCCATATCGTGGCGAGCTGCGTATCAAATGGCTGTGGCGCGTATTTTCACTCCACTTAGCGTACATTCAAAATAAACCATTTTTTAAGGAATTATACGTTTTAGGTGTACTTAAGATCGGTCCTGTGAAAGACTATGAACAATGGCTTGAAAATCGTGTAGATGAAGAATATCAAAAGGTAATGGATGATGACGGCGACATATCACAAGCAGAAGCTTTTGCAAAGGCTATGCAAGGAGGCGGACAAGGTCCAACTGCAAGCTCTAGCGGCACAAGCTTTGATGATTTGAAGAGCGCCCAAGGCTCCGATACAATCTTTGATGATGACGAATCACCAGGGGCAGGGAGTGCGCCTAGGGCAAAGGAGCGCATTGAGCGACCTGATGCGGCTTCTAAGGATATGGATGCACAAGCTCGTGCTGAGCGGTATGATTCGATACAACAAGATCCAACGGCTCATATTCAAGATGATGATGAAGTAATAAGTCATGTTACTTTCAATAGTGACGGCTCTATCAAGGAAAAGGTATTTACAAAGGTAAATGATATTAAAACGACTGTGAAACAACGTTTTGGAAAGCCTGATCCCAATGATCCGGTAGCATCATTCAAGTCTGAAATTCCTACATTCTGGTTCATGAAACACTTGAGAAATACAGAGTTGTGGCGTCAGATATTCCTTGTGTCGAAACGATGCTATAACCACTCTAAACCACGTGATATGGCTATAGAGGGCCGATTTGGTATTGGTGATCCGTATCGGATGGGGCTTATTGCATCTATGTTGTATAGCATTTGGCCTGAGCAAGCAGAGTCTATTGAGATAGATTATGTGAACTGGGTAGCTGAAGGCAGCGGCCATATTAAAGGTCGTATGATTCTTGCCGTATTGGCGTGGTATGGTACTAGATTCTTGGTATCTAAACCTATGCGTTCCCTATTGGGTGAAAGTGCTCGTGTCTTCTGGGTTAAACGGAAGGAAGCAAAGCAACTAGAAAAGCTAAAAGCCGAACAGGGTCAAACAGCGTAAGGATATATAATGTCAATTGAGTATATGAGCTGTATTATTATAGCTATAATAATAATACTTTCACAAAAAGCGGAGGTACTGTGATGGAGAACAGTAATGTAAAAGAGAATTTGGAAGTCCTATTCGAGAAGTTTAAAAATATGATTAAAGTGGAAACTGTAGTTGGTGAAGCTGTGCAAATCGGCGATACTACACTCGTTCCATTCGTTGATGTAACCTTTGGCTTCGGTACTGGTACAAACCACTGCACAGCCAATAAAAGCCAAGAATCTGGCGGCGGTGGCGGTGGTGCCAAAATGGAACCAAGTGCAATCCTTGTTATTAAAGGTGACCGCATCGAATTGTTCAACATTAAGGGCAATCCTTACAGCAGCAGCTTTGATCGTCTTATCGGTTTGGTACCTGATCTTGTATCTAAATTGAAATCCGATAAATACATCTATTTAAATGATGAACAATAATTCGGTGAATAATAAACCATAATTTGATGACAAATCATAAATAATTGGTGAAAGCCGAAATGCCCACATGTGTGTTCTGAATATGTCTGTATCGACTGCTTTAAGGGTCTCAGAGTATGCTTGTGGGTATTATTTTAAGTTCTAATAACTTTCATAAGTAGTTCATAGGCCTTTATTATGCTATTTATCATAGTCTTGTGAAAGTTAGCAAGATTTGTTATAGTAAAAATAGTACACTATTGGATTGTATAGTGACACTTTTAATCGAGGAGGATTTCAGATGAAATTATCTAAAAAATTGACTACCTTAGCTATCGTTGGTGCTATGTCTGCTACTGCTGCAGTAGCAAGTGCTGCTAACATTGGCTTAGTAAATATGAGCCAAGTAGTAAATAGCTACCCTGGCTACGGTGCATTAGATATGAAAATGCAACAAGTAGACGCTCAATACCGTCCACAAATTGAAAAAAAAGTTCAAGAAATTGAAAAAATTAAAGACTCTGCACAAGCAGAAGCAGAATTCAACAAAACTGTAGCTCCATTGCTTCAAAAAGAAAACGAAGAAATCAATAAAATTGCTCAACCTATGATGCAAGCAATTCACAACACTGTTGAAGCTATTCGCGTTGAAAAACAAATGGACGTAGTATTGGATGATCCATACACAATTCGTGCTGCTGACGCTAACAGCAAAATCGAAAACATTACTAACGAAGTAATTAGCCGTCTTAAAAAATAATAAGTACAAAACCCCCTAGCTGAGGTATCAGCTAGGGGGTTATTTATTAAAATACATTTTAATAAATCCGATAAAGGAGTGAGATTTAATGAAAGATTTTAAAGCGTTAGCCACAGAGCGGTATTCGGTTCGGAAGTTCGATGCTCGACCAGTGGAGCAAGAGAAGGTAGATATGTTACTCGCAGTTGCTCGATTAGCACCTACGGCGCATAATTATCAGCCACAACGACTGCTCGTGTTAAATACAGAAGATAGCTTAAAGAAACTAAAAGATTGCACAAATGGCCATTTTAATGCACCGTTAGCAATTATCGTTTGTTACGATAATACGGTGAGCTGGAAGCGAGAATACGATGATGCAGATATGGGGGGTGTAGATGCTAGCATTGTGGGATCCCACATTATGTTTACCGTAGCCGATATAGGTTTAGGCACAACGTGGATTGCTCATTTTGATCCTGCTAAAGTACGCAAGGCATATAACTTGCCTGATAATATCATTCCTGTAGCCATCTTCCCAATTGGTTATCCTCATCCAGACTGTGTTCCTGCACCGGGCCATACAAAACGCTTTGATGTGAGTGAATTTACAATCTATAATTCCTTTTAAAAGGATGCTCTTTAGATTATGTATTATTCTATGGGTATTTAATAACTATGGATATAACTGAACCAATAAATAGCTATATAAAACCTAATAATTATACTATTTCTATTTAATATATACTCCATATAAAAAGGACAGTTGTTTGTATCAACTGTCCTTTGGTATTTTATTCTGGTTTATGAATGAGGTTTACAACGAATTCGCTGTCTTCTACGAGTGTAGCTTGGATGTAGTTGTCGCCGTTAAATTCCAATACTTGGCCTGGTACAAGTACATGCTCTTCAGTTTCATTAAGGAACACTTGTACTTTACCCTTTACAACTGTAAAAATGACATTAGCTTCAGGGTGGTTATGTTTTTCCACCTTTTCACCAGCCTTGCCGCCTTTTTTTACGATTACATAGTTAGGACCTTGGAATAATAAACCTAATTCTTGATTAACTGTGCCTGCCATAATGGACCTCCTAGTTCTAATTTTTATATTGAAAGTTTAATGTAATACATACTATGTTGTATATCTATCTTATAATTGTATTATAAATGATATTGTTTATCAATTCTGTGCTTATGGCTACAGTTTCGAAAATAGTTAAGCTATTGTATAATTTATATAAAAATAGGTATGAAAAAAGGAGCGTAAGTTACGCTCCTTTTTCAGTACATATATCTGAGAGTAGATAGTTTATATTATTTTTTACGAATGGTATATAAACGTGTGCCGTTTTCTTCTGTCGTTACAAGTTCAAATGCTGGATCGATAGCTTTTACAAAGGCCTCGAACCATGTTTGGTAAGCTAATGCCATGAACTTAGGGTCAACGCCCGCTGTACGCCAGTAGCCTGCTTGTAATCTGTGGTCGCCAACCCAGGTAAATTCATCTGGGCTTTCAGAAACCACTTGGTCACCACCATCGCAAGGCATGCCATTTACGTAGAAGTTTTGTAACGCATTGTAAATCGCTGGTGCAGTGTGTTCTTCAAGGTTATCTTGAGCCACAACGCCACATGCTTGGCCTTGTACTGCAAAGGCATCTAGAATAGCGGTTACTACGTGTACTGCTTCATCGCCGGAATTTGTGTCGAGCATATCTTTGATGAAAGCTGCTTCACGAACGGAAGCAATGTTGATTTGGTTAGCTAACCAGCCGTGAATATTGCCATGGTCGATGATATTTTCCAAGGGAATGCTTGGATTAATTGGCTCGCCGTATGTATCTACGGAGATGGAGTGTAGTTCCTCCGCCAAATCATCAACAACTTTAGAAGTTTTTTCTAAAATCAAATTTTCACGCTCAACGAGCAATTGAATTTTGCGATATAACCAGTAATGGATGTGACCTAAGAATGCGGACATATTAAGCTCCTTTTCGTGCTGTTTCTAATTTCTCTACTAAATCGTATACATTAAAACCGTGGATTTCTGCGGCTTGCCATAATGGCTCAGCTGTTGCAGATGGGCAACCTAAGCAGCCCATACCAATACCTTGTAATACAGGTACAACATGTGGGTAGGTTTCAACGATGTCGCGAATAATTGTGTCTGGAGTGATAGGGGAACCTGCTTCGAGACGTGGTGCTTCTACTTCAGGATCGTTACCTTGACCAGGCAAGAACACAGCTGGTTCTTCGGATTTGCTTTCAGCTGGAGCCCCTTCAAGGTCGCCCAATACAGCTGCTTTGAAAGCCTCTAAACCAATGCGGTCGATGAATTCGCCCATGCGTTCGATTTGTGCGTTTTCTTTATAGTATGCGATGATTCGATCAACTAATGCAAGAGCTTCTTTTTCTGTTTTAACTTCTGCAATGAGGTCGCCGATGCGAGGATGCGCACCGCCGCTACCGCCAGCGTATACATTCCAACCGTCTACAGTACCGATAACGCCCACATCTTTCATGCGGCTTTCAGTACAAGAGTTTGGACAACCGGACACGCCGATTTTCATTTTACTTGGCATTTCAAGAGATAAATATTTGCGTTCAATTTGCATGCCAAGGTGTACGCTGTCTTGTTTAGCACGTTTACAGAAGGTAGTACCTGGGCAGATTTTTACGCTGCGCACGCGGTTGGACACAGTGTACGCTGGCTCCATGCCAAGCATTTCCCATGCTTTATCTACGTCTTCTGCTTTCAAATTCGTAATCATAATGCGTTGGCTGCCAGTTAATTTAAGAACTGCGCCGAACTCATTTGCTACGTCGATATATTTTTGTAATTGATCTGGTTGAATAAAACCTGCAGGAACGCGAGGTGTGATTGCATAACGGCGTTGACCGTTTTTTATGCGTTGTAAATTTGCTGCAATTTGTGCCATATTAAATCCTTTCTCGAGCCCTCTCTGCGGAGAATAGTGGCTAAAACTACTTAGTTAATCTATAAAACTCTTTATATATTAATTATTTACGCCCTAGGGTTTTGTGAAAGCTTCGCACATATATACGGACAAGTGGGATGAGATCAACTAGGCGATGCCTCATCAAAACCCGGCGTAATGATCAGTATGGGTATTTAGAATACTGACCCGACGCTCTTAGTATAAACCATTTTAACAAACAATAATGTAACTCAAGCTACAAAAATAGAACTTTTTTAATATTAATTATTGATTGTTTACTAACTATCATTATATACGATACTGTTTACAGATGAAACCCAAGGTTACATATCGTATAATAGACATATAGAATGTTCTTGATGTAGGAGAAACGATGAAAGTCCTTTACGATACTATTTTAAAAGCAACATATATAGGTCGCCCGAACCGTTTTGTGGTGACTTTAGATTTGAATGGTGAAAGGGTACTCGCTCATTTACCAAATCCTGGCCGCATGTGGGAGCTCTTGTTTACGGGGGTAACGATGTACATCGTGCCTCACGACAAGCCGGATGCGAAGACGAAATATCGTGTGGTAGGTATAGAACGTGATGGCGTTGTTATCATGCTCGATACAAACTACAGCAACGATGTAGCGGAACATTTGATTGAAAATAAACGTATCCCTGGTTGGGAGGAGTGGCGCGTAGTGAGACGGGAGTATACGGTTAAACTACACGGCACATCATCTCGCTTTGACTTGCTCCTCACCAATGATAAGGGGGATGAGTTTTTACTAGAGGTTAAATCCTGTACCTTGTTCTCTAAGACGGGAGCCATGTTCCCTGATGCTATTACAGAACGAGGCCGCAAGCATTTATTGCATCTGAAAGAATTACAAAACGAAGGTTATCACACGGGTGTTCTATTCCTCGTACAATGGGACCAAGCGCAGTGGTTCTTGCCAGATTATCATACGGATTTGGAATTTGCTAAAACCTTTAAAGAGGTGGCACCTTCATTAGATTGGAAAGCCGTTGCTGTGGCGTGGGATGAGACTTTCACCATGCCTACGGTGACACATGAATGTTCCTATCCTAGTTATATCCTCGACACAGAGGCTCATGATAGTGGAGTGTATGTGATGGTCATGCACCTCGATCACGATCTAGATCTTGAAATCGGTTCTAAAGGGATGATGCATTTCAAACCTGGTTACTATATGTACGTTGGTTCCGCGAAGGCAAATTTGACGAAACGCATTGAACGTCATAAACGAAAACGGAAGAAAATGCATTGGCATCTAGATTATTTCCGCGGTCACTGTGAAATGATAGCGGGCTTGCCGATTCGTACTAGTGGGAGGCCGCAGGCTATGACAACTTCTGCTCAGGAATGGGGTAAAGGTAAACTCTCTGATGATGCTCCGGCTGCTCGTGAAAGCACAGATGTAGATTTAACCAAAATTGACGTAGAATGTGCTCTTGCTGATGCGGTGCGAGCTATTGCGGAATGGAATGTACCGAACTTTGGGTGTAGCGACTGTGACTGCAACAGCCATCTATTCGGAATGAGCGAAAATCCGATACACAATCAATTCTTTATGAATGTAATAGAAAATTACAGGATGAATATGCTAGATGAACTAGTTAATAGGTAATTATTATTGATGGGGCCCGAGAACTATATACGTAATTAATTAAAAAGTGCTATTACCTATCTCTTCGCTCCATAGTGACCTAAGTCGCTCATCAATAGGTAATAGCCCTTTTTAATACGCTAGTTATAAAGGTGTCCCATCAATAATAATATAGTCCTATCCATAGTTATCCCAGCATATTCATTCTATAGTTTTTACATAGAGAGAGGGGAGGTTTTGTGTATGAGGTTGTTTAGGTATGTGTTGTTAGGTATCGTTGGTGTTTGTAGTGTAGTGTTGAGTGGTTGTTCTTTCATTTGGACGACGGAGAATGGTGATCCTGCGACACCAGAGGATATCAAGTCTAGCGTGGAGAAGGAGTTTTCGGTTGTGCATCCGAATCTTGTTCTTCAGTCATCTGTGGTGGAGAAGGAGAAGCCATTCCAGCGAAATGTGTATGTGTTTTATGATGAAAGTAATGGTATTTCCTTTACTACAAATTCTGTAGTCAAGTGGCCAACATTGCCGGCCCCTGGTGGTGAGCGAAAAAATGATGCGGATTTTGCGTATTCACAAGCGTATTTAGTTCATTTGAATGGTTCGTTAGTGGAACGTGCTAAGCAGTATGGCATGCGGATGGCGACGCACGAGGAAGCCTTGGAGTTAGCTAAGTCTAAAGCGACACGTGTGGCAGGTACTAATAAGATATCTCTATTCACATATGATGAGATTATCTTTGTAGACGAATCTGTAAAGGGTGGAGATATTCTAACCTTTATGAAATCTATATATAGCCTGTATAAACCGCAAGACAACCCAGCGTTATTGCACCCTCGTTCTGATAGAAGCGTAGGCTTTTATTATCTACCAAAAGGAGAAGCGGACAAAACAAAAGCTAAGTATTTGATCGCCTTTCGATTTATGGCAAAAAATGATTGGAAAGAAACCATGCTAACAGGTATTGGCAGTACTGGTAACGACACTTCGGCTGTAGAACGAGACTTTGCTAGCATTTTAGATGATATGATAAAGCATGCTAGATATTAAATGTAAAATTACATTAGTAAATAAAAAAGCAAAGAAAGATTTTATGTTTTGGATTCTTTATGATAAGGGTGATTGCAAATAGTATTTAATATTAGCATTGTTGACATATTAATTCTGATAATGCTATGATATATTTTTTCTATTTCAACAATTAATAGATAAAACCATGGATAGATGCTATAATGTCTATGGTGTTATTTCATGACAGAATACCATGAATTAGACCTTCTATGAAGGTCTTTTTCTTTTGATTACAGGCATCCATCAAAGTAGTATATTTATATTTTATAGATGGAAAGGAGAGAAAATGAATTTATTAGAAGATTTATTGTCTTTATATAATAAATCTATTAAAGATTTTCACCGAAAATCCTTAATACCAGAATCTACTCTTCGATTGTTAAATAAAAAAGAATTTAATAGGTGGACTATTAATCAGATAAATGATGTTGCAGAGTTTCTAGAGGAAGATAAAATTTATATAATAAAATTACTTGAATCTATCGAGTGTAAGAATAGGACTGAGGGTAAAGTAGGGGATAAGGTGTCTTTAAATTTTTTTAATTTAGAAAATCGTAGATATATTGGGAGTAAATTAAAACTCATAAAGTGGATAAGAAGTTTGATTGAGACTCATACAGAAGGGAAGAGCTTTTTTGATGTATTTGCAGGGACTGGAATTGTCGCACAAGAAATGATGAGTCATTATGAAAGAATAATTATTAATGATTTTTTATATTCTAATAATGTAATCTATCATGGATTTTTTGATAGTAATGATATTGATATTTGTAAGATGCAAAACATATCTGACAGATTTAATGATACTAACTCAAATTCTCTTGATAAAAACTATTTTAGTAATAATTATGGAGGAAAATTTTTTAGTAATAATGATGCAAAAAAAATTGGTTGGATTAGAGATGAATTAGATATTAATAAGACTTTATCTTGCAAAGAAAAAAATTATTTGCTTACTTCATTACTATATTCAATTGATAAAGTAGCTAATACTGTTGGACATTATGATGCATATAGGAAAAATATTGATATCCCTAATCGATTCGAATTTAAATTAATACAACCAATTGATACTAAAAGTAAAAGTATAGATATTTACCGATGTGATGCGAATCAATTAGTGCCTAATATAAATACTGATATTGTATTTTTGGATCCACCATATAATTCCCGCCAATACTCTAGATTTTATCACTTGCTAGAAAATGTGACTAAATGGGAGAAACCCAAATTATCTGGTGTTGCAATGAAACCACCAGAAGAAAATATGAGCTTGTATTGTAAGGTGGATGCACCACATCAATTTGATTCTTTAGTAAAATCATTGAATGCTAAATATATAGTGACTACATATAATAACACTTATAATTCTAAAAGCTCTAGCTCTAAAAATAAAATTACTCATAGTGAGATATTAACCTCATTAAATAGCGTAGGTACGACAAAGATATTTGAGTCAGATCATAAATTTTTTAATGCCGGAAAAACAGATTTAAAAGGGCATAAAGAATTTGTTTTTATTACGGAGGTAAATCGTGAAGCCAAAGCGTAGTCCACTTTTTTATGTAGGGGATAAATATAAGCTCATGTCTCAGTTACTAGATTTATTTCCTAATAATATTGAGACTTTTATCGACGTATTCGCTGGTGGAGGTAGTGTATCTTTAAATACCCCTGCTAAAAAATACATTATAAATGATAATAATCCATATATAATTAGTTTGCATAGATTTCTCATGTCATATCATTCTGATTTTGATTTATTTCGTGAATATATGTATAAATTGATTAATGAGTTTAAATTGAGTTGCTCAGAAGTTGGTATTAATGATGATATTATAGAGTTAAAAAAAATATATAAAAAAACATATTTCTCTAAGTATAATAAACCTGGATATTTACAATTAAGAGATTGTTTTAACATAAATAAAGAGAAAATCGAATACTTATATTTACTTCTAATCTATGGCTTTAATCATATGATTAGATTCAATAGAAATGGTGAATTTAATTTGCCTGTAGGTAATGTTGACTGGAATAAAAATGTATCAAACGCTTTAAGAGCTTATTTCATATGGAGTAAACAGGGTATAAGTTTATTTAATGAAGATTTTGAAGCGTTGTTTGATAAGGTGCATATAGGAATTAATGATTTTTGTTATTTTGATCCACCTTATTTAATTACTAATAGCGAATATAACTCTCGATGGTCAGAGGTTGATGAGCGTAGACTATATACATACTTAGATTTATTAAATGAAAAAGGGGTAAAATGGGGCCTTTCCAATATGTTAAGACATAAGGAAAAAAACAATGATTTACTTGAAAAATGGTCAAAGCGTTACTATATTTATAATGTTCAAAGTAATTATATATCCAAATTCGATAATAGTATTAAAACAAATAGCAGAGAGATTTATGTTACAAACTATGGGAGATAGTTATGCCACGATTACAAAAGCTACGAAGAAAGCCTATATCCTTTAATACAACATTACGTAACCCTGAACGTATTCCCGAATTTCTTAGTGTGTTATTACCATATGAGGGGAGAATTGCTGATAAAGAGACGATTTTAAAGATTTTTGCTGATGCAATACGATTTAAACTTTATGAACCTACTAATGTTACTTTAGGAACTTATAGAGCTTATCATAATGGAAAATTTGAATTTTATGCAGATGATATAGATGAAGGAGCTCCTGAACGGGTTAAAAGATATTATGAATGTTGGAAAAATACTTCGAAAGAGGATATATTGTCTGGAGAGGCTATTGAGCAGGAAAAAATAATATATCTTTTAAAAAATACAATTACGGATCATAATGAGGGGCCTTGGGGAGGCGGTTGGGCTTCGAGATTCTATACATATTATCAATTTATAATAGAACTTGGTTTGGTTTTTATAGAACCAGATAAACCAATTGTAATATCTCCGTTAGGCCATTTGATGTGTAAATATTATAGTAATGGACATAAAGTTGATACATATATTGCTGATGTAGAGCAACTAGTATTTTTAACTGTTTTTGCAAGATATCAAACTAATAATCCCCACAGAAGTAATACTATAAAAGTCAATTTTTTACCATTGGTATTAAATACATTATTATATCTAAAATCAGAGTATAAATTTGATAATGGATTAAGTAGATCTGAGATACCTTTTTTAATTTGTTGGGGAAATAATGATTATAAAACATTATCTAGATATATAAAGTTATTTAGAGATAAATTTGGATATAATGTATCTGATGAAATTGTATATAGTTATGCAATGGGATTGATTGAATTTGAAGGTGAACAGTTTTGCGAAGGATCTGGAAACTTTATAAAAAACAAGTCTAGTGATTATAAGCCTGAAAAGCTTTTAAAAGAAACACCAGATGAAATAATTAGAAAACTTAGGTATTCACAGATCCTCTCATTACGTGGAAATGGCCAGTTTATTGATATAAATACTTTAGAGATGAAATTGATTCAATATGTGGTTGATAAATATAATACAAATAAAGATTTTAAAAATTCAGAAGACTATTTTGAATATATGGGGGATACAGATACTACTATTCTTAGTTTGATTAGTGATGGTAGTGATAAGGATAATTTAGATATTAAGTTAAAAGCAATAGATGACTACTCTAATCAGTTAGACTGGATATTATTGAAAAAAGAAGTAGGGTTTTGTATATCAAAAAGATCTATATCGAATCATTCTGTTTTAAAGTTTGTGGATCGACCTGTAAGACTAGAGTTTTTAATTTCTGTAGCTTTATATAAAGCTTTACCTCATATTAAATTAAACCCTAATTACAAAATAGATGATGAAGGAATTCCTATTTGTACTGCTAATGGACAAAATAAAAAATCTATTGGTGCAGATATTGATGCATATGAGGATACATTGCATGTTTTAATTGAACCAACTATTGCAAGTAGTAGAAGCTTTTTAGTTGAGCATGAAGTTTCATCAATTAGTACACATCTGTTAGATAGTTATGAATATGACTCAAAGAATACAGACTTTAATAATTGGTTTGCAGTTTTAATTACTCCGGATAAAGTACATCCAGATGTTGTTAATCGTATTGAGCTTGTACGATCAGAAAATCAAGGTGAAATCTTTTTGTTTTATGCAACGGATTTTATAGATTATATTCAAACAATAAAAAACTTGCACCAGCTTGGAACAACTAGGTCGTATGCAAAAGGAAGAAGAATGCCACGATTTAACCATGGTTTTGAAGTTTATAATCAAATTAGTGAGATTGGTAAGGTCGCAGATAAAAATATTCAAAATTAATATAGTATAGTCTGAATACCGCAAAGTAGAGGTCTTTTAGTGTCTATAATTTTATTAAAGTATAGTGTTATATGATTTTCATAGCATGATTATACCTATTAGCGTTAAACCTTTAAAAATGCTATAATTATATGATGAATTAGTATCAGTGTTAGTAAAATGAGGTGAGATTGTGGCAGACCAACAATGGTCCCACGGGAATATTCATCCCGTTCAGATTGATAAAGAAATGAAGAATGCGTACATCGATTATGCAATGTCCGTAATCGTTATGCGTGCGCTTCCAGATGTGCGCGATGGCTTGAAACCAGTACATCGTCGTATTTTGTATGCGATGCACGAAACAGGCATGACGCCAAATAAACCGTACAAGAAATCCGCTCGTATCGTCGGTGACGTACTCGGTAAGTATCATCCACATGGTGATAGTTCCGTTTACGACGCAACGGTTCGTTTGGCGCAAGATTTCAATACGCGCTACCTCTTGGTAGACGGTCACGGTAACTTTGGCTCCATCGACGGCGATAGTGCCGCTGCGATGCGTTATACCGAAGTACGTATGGCGAAGATTACAACGGAAATGCTTGCCGATATCGACAAGGAAACTGTTGATTTCATGCCGAACTATGATGAAAGCTTGCAAGAACCAACTGTATTGCCAGCGAAGATTCCAAATCTTCTCATCAATGGTTCCAGCGGTATCGCCGTAGGGATGGCGACAAATATTCCACCACATAACCTCAACGAGGTATGTAATGGTCTAGCGATGCTCATCGACAATCCAGATGTGACTGTAGATGAATTGATGACTGCTATTAAAGGTCCAGACTTCCCGACTGGAGCGCTCATTTTGGGCCGAGAAGGCATCAAAAAAGCGTATTCCACAGGTCGTGGTAGCGTTAAAATGCGTGCTCGTGCAACCATCGAAGAGATGTCTAAGGGCAAGCATAAAATCGTAGTGACTGAGATTCCGTACCAAGTGAATAAGGCTCGCGTCATTGAAACCATTGCGAACTTGAGCCGTGACAAGGTTATTGATGGCATCACAGCACTTCGCGATGAATCTGACCGCCAAGGTATGCGCATCGTTATCGAATTGCGGGCTGACGTGCAACCAGATATCGTACTTAACAAATTATATAAACACACTCAACTTCAAGAAACATTCGGCGTGATTATGCTAGCCCTTGTGGACGGTCATCCTCGCGTATTGAATTTGAAAGAAGTATTGGGTTACTACTTAGATCATCGTCTAGATGTTATCGTACGCCGCACTCAATTCGAGCTTAACAAAGCCGAAGCGCGTGCTCATATCTTGGAAGGCTTGTTGATTGCCCTCGACCACATCGATGAAGTGATTGCTACAATCCGCAGTTCTCAAACTGACGAAATTGCACGCAACGCATTAATGCAAAAATTCGGGCTTTCAGAGAAACAAGCGGTAGCCATCCTCGACATGCGTTTACGCCGTTTAACAGGCTTGGAACGGGAGAAAATCGAAGAGGAATACAAGGAATTATTGGCATTGATCGAAGATTTGAAAGCTATCTTGGCTAGCGAAGCGCGTCAACGACAAATTATCAAAGACGAACTCGATGATATGAAGAAGAAATACGGCGACCCTCGTCGTTCTGAAATCACCATCGATACGTCCGACCTTGATGTAGAAGACCTCATTGCTGACGAAGAAATGGTTATTACCTTGACTAAACAAGGTTACATTAAACGCATGAATGCGAACGTATATCGCAACCAACATAAAGGTGGCGCTGGCGTTATCGGCATGAAGACGAAGGAAGATGATTATGTAACGCAAATTATGCATGTGCGGACCCATAATACATTGTTATTCTTCACATCTGCAGGCCGTGCATATCGCCTCAAGGCGTACGAAGTGCCGGAAGCAGGCTCTCGCAACTCTCGCGGTACCGCTATGGTTAACGTATTGCCACTCGCGGTAGGCGAATCCGTTACGACTATGATCGACCTTGAACGGGTTCATGAAGATGTAAATTTATTCATGGTTACTGAGTTCGGCGTTGTAAAACGTACGGCTATTGAAGAATACCGCAATATCCGTCGTTCTGGTCTCAATGCAATTAACCTCGACGAAGGCGATCGTTTGATTTCCGTTAATGTAACGACTGGCAACCAAGATATCTTGATTGGCACTAAGTTGGGTATCGCTATTCGCTTCAGCGAGCACGATGTGCGCCTCATGAAACGGGCGGCTCACGGCGTGCGCGGCATTAAATTGAATGCAGGCGACGTAGTTGTAGGCGCTGGTGTTCTTAATACTGATGAAAGTGAAGCACAAGTGTTTACTATCTCTGAAGAAGGTTTTGGTAAACGCAATGATGCGGAAGCTTATACATTGCAAAAACGCGGTGGTAAAGGCTCTAAGAACTTCAAGATTACGAACAAAACAGGCGACGTAGTGGCCGTAGAGGTTGTTCATAATGATGATGAAGTTATGCTTATTTCTGAGCAAGGCAAAATCATCCGCTTTAACATGAACGATATCGCTGTGAAGAAAGGCAAAGCTATTTCTGGTGTGAAAACACAAAATCTCGACGAAGGTGATAAGGTAGCTAGTATTGCTGTTATTCCAGGCGCTGAAATCGAAGAAGAAGTAGAATAATATAAAACACTATATTAACTATTGAGTAACCATGGGCGACCATCTAAGATGGTCGCCTCTAGTGTTGGGGAGTTTAAAAATGAAAAAATGGCTAGCTGCTATGTTTGCAGCAGGAGTTTTCTTTGTAGGTGGCTTTGGTCAAGCTAGTGCTGCTGACTGGTACTATATCGATGCTGATGCTGACGATGCGGCATGGTTTATTGACAACTCTTCTGTATATAAAACAGATGATGCGGCTACAGTACTTGTTAAAATTAACAATGTAGAAGGCTTTACATATATCTACACAGTACGGATCGATCGCAAAGAAAAAACATGGACAGAACTTGATACAACAGTATATAGCAATGCTGGTATAGCATTGCTATCCAGTAAACAAGCACAAAAACCTACGAAAATTGAACCGGATACCATGGGGGCGGAAGTTATGCAGGCCCTATGGGGTAAATAATCCAACAATTTAATAGAAGCTGATATTCGCTCTGTCTATTTAGATACTCAGAACGTATAAGTAGCCCCGAACTATCCTGAAAGCCTCCATAGTGACCTAAGTCGGTTTCAGAATAGTTCGGGGCTTTCTATATTATTAGTACTCTTACAGGGCGAATATCCGCTTTCAAATCCGTTGGATTATTTAATCCCATAAGGGGCCTTGCTAGACTTCCTAGGGAGAAAAAGTGACCTAAGTCGTTTTCAGAGTAGTTCGAGGTTTTCTATATCATTAGTACTTTTACAGGGCGAATATCCATATTCAATCGTGTCAGATTCATTTTTTCATACAGAGAGAATATTCCAAGGTGAGTGTGTTTTTGTTTTAGGTAGGTATGTTATTGAATAGATATGACAAAGAGGCTGTAATTAAAACTTAGTTTTAATTACAGCCTCTGGATTAGATTGTATTAACTATTATGATGGGAAAATTTAAATACTTCTTTTAAACTTATAATAACCAGAATTAGTGTAATTCCCCATCCAATTCGAGTTGCTAATAATAAATCATTTGACCAGATATTTAAGCAAGTTGCACCAATAGCTGAACCGATTGAAATCGCAACATTTTGCAGCATTCGTTGCAAAGCTCCTGTACTTCCTTGGATTTCCATAGGACTGGCTTGCATAATACTGGCAATATTAGCAGGTTGAAAGTATCCTCCACCAATACCGTAGATGAATAATCCTAATGTTAAGAGTTGATAAGGCCAGTTAGGATTGATCAGTAAGAGAAAAATCAAGGATATGATAATAATACTTAGACCAATATGGCTAAATAGCTTATTTTTATTGCCGTTATTGATTTTACTGGATATTCTTGAAAAAAGCACCAGCCCTGTAGGAGCTCCTAGAACAAGAAATCCAGTTTGCCCCACTTCTAGATGATATGATTGTTCAAAAATGAAGGGGGGAAGTAAAAAGATCATTGCAGAGGCAAAGCCAAAAGTAACTGTTTGAAAAAGGTAAGAGATTACTTGAGGATTATTTTTTAATCCTTTGATATCGATAAGTGCGTGTTTGTTATTAAGTTCCACATAGTAAAATATAATTCCGAGCAACAAGCTAGATAGTATCAGGATTATACCAACTACAAATAGATGTGATTTGTTTAATAAAGATAATCCTAATAAGAGAGAAACTAACATGAGAGTGTTTATAGTAATTCCAAGCATATCTAATTGTCGGTTGTTGTTTTTTTCGGAGAGTTTATTGAGAAGGAAATTATTACATGCAATTCCAAAAATTACAAAAGGAATATTTATCAAAAAAATAAGTTGCCAGAAACTTAACGAAAGTATGATCCCGCCTAAAGAGGGCCCTAGAATAGGGCCTAAACCAATCATAATTCCGAGGATACCAATAGAGCTATTTTTACGTTTTTCAGAAACTAAAGTTGTAATTAGTGCGGCAGAAGTAGCTTGTAAAGCAGCCGCTCCTATGCCTTGAAAAATTCGTCCAATAATTAATAAACTGATATTGTTAATTAAGCCACAAAATAAAGAACTTAGACCAAAAAGCACGAATCCTAAATACGAAATTTTTAATTTTCCAAATTTATCGCTTAATACGCCTAAAGGTAGGATAGAGATAGCTAAAGCTAAAGTATAACCGGTTATTGTGAAGGCTGCAATATCAGTTGAAGTTTGAAATTGTTCTTTTAAAAAGGGTAATGCTATATTGATAATTCCTGTATCGAGAGTGGATAATAACATTCCCATACCTGCAACAATTGTTATGAGTAAATCTTGCAATTGTTTATTCATAAAGATTTCTCCTTTTCTTTAAAACTATTAAGTATAATATAATAAGTCTAAAGTCTATAATCAAACGATTCAAAAAATATCGAATCGTTTAGGAGGATGTTTATGTCTATTACAATTCGGTTTAGCGATTATGCTTTGGAAACAAATGAAACGTTAATACAAAGAATACAATTTGTGTATTCCCCTTTAAATGAACTTTTTAGAAGTTTACATGTGCTTTTAAATCCGCGCCATCATGGAACTAATATTGATTGGGTGATTGAGATACAAGATAAACTTACTGAAGAATTTTATGAGAATCTTCATTATTTCCAACTTTTTTATGAACTGGGGGTCTCTCCTATTTTACTTTGTAATTTTCGTTATCATATGACAACGATTGAAGAGGAAATACAAAATTTAAAGAAATTTCTGGTTAATTATCCGACTATTCAATTAATTGAGTATTTGGAGAGAATAATAGATGATAGAGAAAATGCCTTTATTCCAACATTAGCAAAAGGACTAGAGTGGAAAGATTTTTCTTTAAATGAAAATGATCAATTGCTTAAAGATTTGAAGCGAAATGCTACAAGTGTTTATAGGAGACTTTTTTCTTTTATTGATTGGTATAGAAAATCAATTTTTGATGATACTTGGAAAGAAAAATCAATTGAGCAAAAGCTTTTAATTGAAATACAAAAGCAATCTTCATTTTTGAGGGAAAAAGGTTTTATAGAGATGTTTAATCATTTACAAATTGATCGAATCCATTGGGAAAAAGGAGCTTTAGCTATTATTAAACCTTTTAATCAAGAGGTTTATTTAAAGGACAGTGACTCTATTATGTTGTTACCAAGTTATTTTATTTGGCCGCATCTGTTTGTTGAATCTTTTAATCAAGGAATTGCTATTACTTATGATATTGCGGAGCAACCAAGTTATTATAACTCCACACCGGAGGGATTAGTTACTATTTTTAAAGCCTTGAGCGATTCAGTGCGGTTGCAAATTATGAATTATGTTTTGGAAAAACCAAGTACGACACAGTCTTTAGCGCAAATTTTATTAATGACTGAATCAAGCGTATCGAGACACTTACAAATTTTAAAAGACGCAAAGTTATTGAAAGCAAGAAAAGTGAAGAAGTTTGTTCTATATGAACCGACAGAGTTAGTTACTCAACTTATGCCGAATTTCTATCGCTTCTTTCGAAATTAAGAGAAGATGAATTACCATGTTGTGGGTTGATAGAGATAGTTTTCATATAACATTTAGTTTTCCCTTATATACTAGTTTGTATATTTTTGTATTTTCTTTGAGAGGTATTAATATGAAAAAAACATTGGCAGCTGTTTTGGCAGCAGGTGCATTATTAATCGGCGGTATTGGTAGTGTTGATGCGGCTAATTGGTATACAGTAGGCACTGATAGCAATGGTGTTACTTGGTCTATCGACAATGATTCCGTTAAAAAAGATGATAAAAAAGCGGTAATGGATATTAAAGCTATGGACTATGAAGGTTACCATTACATTGTGACTGAAGAGTTTAATCATAAAAAACGGGAAGTTAAGGATCTTAAGGTGACTCTTTATAACCCACAAGGTTATGTTGTGAAAGAGGAACAAGTTAATAAAAATAGCCGTAAAGTTGAGCCAGGTACGCCTGCGTACGCTGTATTCCAACTTATTTGGGGCGGTAAATAATTGAATCCTATAGACAGTACACTGTTGATTAGTACAGGCTTGTCTAGATTGAATGATTTTGTGAAAGCTTCACTTGCGCACGTTCTTTAGAAGAACGTGCGTTTTTATGTACAATATAATTTTGTTTTAGTTCTTATAGTATTAACAATTAAGCCATTAGTTTTTATAGTGCTAATAAGTAAGTCACTTATTAAGGCACGTTAGTTAACGCCCTTAAGATAGATGAATTATTCATTATTCTATGTTAAAATGTGATTTACATTACACTTTTTTGGAGATTTTGTGCAAAAGTGTAACAATTCTACATAGTATAAACTTTCACCATAGCGTATACTATAGGTAAGATGCAGAAGTATGGCTTGGGCGCAGTGCTCCGTAGTTTGGCATATTTTGCCCCAATAGGTTTGGTAGTTATAGTTTGTTAGAGGAGGTCCTCATGTCTCAATACGAATTTATCGATAAACGCGTGCCGATTGCACTCGACAATCCATCCATTTATCACGACATTTCCAAGTGTAAAAACTGTACGTTATGCCGTCGCGCTTGTGCGGATGTAATGAGCGTACTTGATTACTACGACCTTGATGCAAACGGCGATGTGCCTGTATGTATCCATTGCGGTCAATGTGCGGCAGCATGCCCATTCGACTCCATGCATGCTAAATCCGAGCTTGAAAAGGTAAAAGCAGCCCTTGCTGATCCTGAAAAAATCGTTGTAATCCAAACAGCGCCAGCAGTTCGTGTATCCATCGGTGAAGGCTTTGGTTATGAACCAGGTACATTCTTGGAAGGCAAAATGGTTGGTGCCTTGCGTAAACTTGGTGCAGACTATGTAGTAGATACTAACTTTGGTGCGGACTTAACCATTATGGAGGAAGCATCCGAGCTTGTGGAACGCCTTAAAAATGGCGGTCAAATCCCTCAGTTTACAAGCTGTTGCCCAGCGTGGGTACGCTTTGCGGAAATTTATTTCCCTGAATTGATTCCTAATTTGTCTTCCACACGTTCTTGTATCGCTATGGAAGCGGCTATGATTAAAACGTACTTTGCAGAGAAAAAAGGCATCGATCCTCGTAAGATTGTATCTGTATCTGTAAACCCTTGTACGGCTAAAAAAGCAGAAACGAAACGGGAAGAAGAAAATGCAGCGGCTCGTTACCACAATGACGAATCCCTTGGCATGGACACAGATATTTCCATCACAACTCGTGAGTTTATTCGTTGGATTCAAGAGGAACATATCGACTTCAACACAGTGGAAGAATCTCAATTCGACGACTTAATCGGCATGGAAACTGGCGCATCCATCATCTTCGGTAACACAGGTGGTGTTATGGAAGCGGCGATGCGTACGGCTTACAAGCTCATCACTGATAAAGAGCCACCTCCATATGCGTTGACTCACCTCGAAGACGTTCGCGGTATGGAAGGCGTAAAAGAGGCAACTGTTCAATTGGGTGATGACGTAACATTGTCCGTTGCTGTTGTTCATGGCGGTAAAAACACACGTGACTTCTTGAATGCATTGAAAGACAGTGGTAAACACTATGACTTCATCGAAGTTATGGCGTGCCCAGGCGGCTGTATCGGTGGTGGCGGTCAACCGCGCACTAAATTGCCGCAAGCTGTGAAAACTAAGGAAGCTTGTATCGGCGGTCTTTACGAAGCTGACGAAAACTACAAATGGGTTGCGTCCTATGAAAATGAAGAAATCCAAACATTGTACAAAGATTTCTTAGGCGAACCATTGGGCCATAAGGCACACGAACTTTTACACACACACTACACAGACCGCAGCGCGGTTCTTGGTACTCGTAAAGACGTAACACCTGAAACATGCCCAACATCCCCTAAATTTAAAGGCTAATGATAGCCGATTGCTTAAATATGGTGCAGGTTAGTATTGACGATGTGCTAGTAAAGAAAGAAAAATTTAAAGGTTAATAATAGTTGATTACTCAAACAGCAGGCTGTTATAAAGTAATCAAATGTTTATAAACATATAGTAGCGTTAGCTATTTAGGGTACAACAACATAAAATAGAAAATCCTACGGGTCATGAGTGACTTGATACTCACGTAGCCTTTTGTTACAGTGCGGTCACTTTTTAAACGATTCGTAGGATTTTTTTATATAATTATTCAAAATTCACATATTTTTACTGTATAACTTTATTATAATAATCCAGTATAAAAAAATTATTTTATTATGAGGAAAAGATGAATCATTTAGTGTATAATATAAAAATATACTGTACGGATCAAGAGGGGACTTATGGGTGTTGCATTGGGAGAGCAACATAGAAAGCCCATAATATTCATAATATTGCGTAAGCATTAAGGAGCTTTTAGGAGAGATGAACCAGTTTTTTCGGCGGGTCCTGAGTGGCCTTGCCTTACTAGTTGCTGTCGTTGGTACAACTGGATGCCAACATGAGAGTCAGGCAGAACAAGAAACGGTACGAACCGTATCGTACCGTGCCGTCCTGGAGTCCAATAAACCCGTGTCTGAAAAGGTGGACACTTGGATTGCGGCCATGTCTCAAGAGGATAAGGTGGGGCAGCTGATGATGATCAGCCTTCATGGTAGTACGATAGGACAATCCCAAAAGGATGTGATTCGAAAATACCGTGTCAGTGGCGTGATGCTAACGAATGAAAATCTTATTAATAAGAACCAAGTGAAAACTTTCACCAGCGATATTATGCAAACGGCGATAACCTCTAGCATGGTGACACCCTATATTGCGGTGCATCGTGATCGCATATTGCATGGGAATGAAAGTTTCTTGCGGTTGCCGAAGCCCAATCGATGGGGGCAATTGCCTATGGATCGTATCATTAATTTGGCCACGCGATCTGCTATTGAAATGCGGGATATGGGCTTTAACTTGGTTATTGGGCCTAATGCTAACCTTGGTGTACCGAATATGTCCTATACATCGGACCCCACGTGGGCAGGTCATATAAACCTTGCCATGGTGGAGCGTTACCAAATTAATCATATGTGGTCTGCTTATAACTACTTTCCGGCAGTGACCTTAGGGGATGCGTCCTTTGGCTCAGCTAATGAGGCAAAAGCATATCTCAGCAATAATGATGTAGCCGTCTTTAAACGTCTTATCGCGCAGACAACGGCGAATAGCTATATGCTTGTGATGAGCCACATTCAGATTCCCGCTATCGATAATGAACACTTGGCGAGTTCCTCTAAGCCGATTATAGACGGTTGGCTTCGCAAGGAGCTCGGTTATAAGGGTATCGTGATGACGGACCGTATCGATGTGGGTGCGTTGCAATCCAATCAAAAGATAGGCGATTACGCTGTGGCTTCCATTTTGGCGGGCAGTGACCTCATTCTTGTTGATGCGGATACGATTCATATCGATGAAGTCCATCGTGCGCTGACGCAAGCGGTGGCGGATGGAACGATTACGACCGAGCGTCTTAACGAATCGGTTAAGCGCATCTTATTGATGAAAATGCAAACTCAAATTGATCCATAAGATATTTAGGAATATTAGATTTTGTAATCAGAAATTCACAAATTAGATATTTACAAGTTAGATATTTACTATTAAGAAACTTAGTATAAGAAAATTCAGTAACAATTTGATATACTTAATATGCAAATGACGTGCTATACCTTTTAGGTAGCACGTCATTTTTAAACTATATAGATTAAACTATATAGATTAAATTATATAGATTAAAATCTGTAGTTTAATATGTATAGCTTATCTTATAATGTATAACTTATATAACCATGCCTTATAGGATATGTTGATATCAAAGGTATATGAAAATAAAGTAATCATAAGGCCTTTTATGATGATAAGGCAACGCGTATCGCATGAAAGCTCTGATTTGATGCGTAAAAAAATTAACATAATAAAAAGCTATGTTAACTATATGAAAAAAAGTTTAATAATGATTTAAAATTATGATATAATAATTTCCGTAAATAGTTGGAGGTGAGTATATGAATTTTGTGGGACGTGCTGAAATTATAGAGCGTATCCAGTCCCGAATTGCAATGGGCCAAATGAGTTTATGTGTTGTATATGGTCCTCATCGCAGTGGTAAATCCTATGTGGCTTCGCAACTTGTACGCCGTCATAAGGCGATATATTTGGCGGGGCGTATGGCTAATGAATCCGTCCATGTGGCTGATATAAATAGAGCTCTTGAGGCACGTTTTGTTCCTGCTAATGCTCAAGATACATTCGAGCCTGTAGAGAGTTTGCAGCAGGCTTTTGTGAGACTTTTTGAAAGCAGTGTGAAAACACCTCAGACTGTGGTGATTGACGATTATCCATCCTTGGTGGAAGCAGTTCCTCAGTTTCCCATTCACTTGCGCGATTTATTAGATACCTATAAAGATACGAGCCGTTTGAACATCATATTGATGGCTAATGGTCTGGAACAGCTCGATGGCCGCATCATTGGCGATCGCAGCCTCATTGGGCCTTTCGTGTCCGAATATCTTGAGGTGAAACCATTTTCCTTAGTTGATATGAAATCCTTGGGACTTCACTATGCAAAGGATGATTTGCGCACCGTCTTTGCCGTAACCGGTGGGTTACCTGCCTATGTGCAATACTTTGATAATGGTGAAAGCATCGATACGAATATTATTAACTTGTTCTTCTCAGTAACGGGAGCTCTCTTTGAAGAAACACAATATATCTTGCATCGAGATATGAAAAATATAACCGGAGCCAATGCCATTTTAACGGGCCTTGCTAGCTTGGAAAGACCGTACTACGTAGAGCTTTTACAAGAAAGCCAAATTAAAAGTGGCACCTTTACATCTCGTTTGAACGATCTCATGTCCATGGGGCTCGTGGGCCGTATTCAGGCAAGTAACCGTGGGAACGCAAAGTACGCGGATTACCATTTTACGAACAGTATGTTCCATTTCTGGTACCGCTATGTATATAAATACTGGGGCGATATCGTGCGCGGTTATGGCGCTGATGTATATTATAATCATGTAAAACCGCAGCTAAAGGACTTTGTCCAAGCCGCGTGTATTGCGATTTAATCAGACAATCTCAGATTGAATACTACTACCTAAAGATTGAATACTATTACCCAATGATAGTATATTTCCTCTTATAATGACACCACATTGCGTATGTGGTGTCATTTTTAGTAATTATATATTTTCAGCAATTACCCATTGAATCGCATAGGTACGGTGTACTATGGATGGGAATTAGGGCTTAAATATAACAGAATATAGGGAAACTCCAAGGAATTACCGATTTGTCAAAACACTCTTTCCGCGGTATTGTGTACATAAGCGCTATGCCATGGCAGGAAAGGGGATTTATGTTATACACAAACGAAGAACCTTTAGTACAAAAAACATGTATTAAAACTGCAAACTTACAACATGACAACTATCAGTCAGAAACGTTAGAAACACAGGCATTACCATCTCATTCTTTACTATCGAAAGCTAATGAGTCTAGGGAAAGTATTCCAGAGGAATTGAAATTACAGACCCTCGTCTGTGGGCATCAAGTTTTATCGTCCTTGTCGGACAAGAGCCTCGTGTCCATCTGTCAAAAGCCGAATATGCGGATTCAGACGGTAGGGTATCAGCCGTGGTCCGCTGATGAGCTTCGTCATGATGCGGCACAAATTGAGCTTTGTCGCAGGTATCGACCGCTCATCTTGCACTATACGAATCGCATGGGAAACCGCGAGTTCCGCGAGGACGTAGAGAGCTATCTCTGGGCCATCCTCATAGAATCGATTTATAGCTTTGATTTGAATGGGACCGTACCGTTCCCAGGCTTTGTGAAAGCTGGCATCATGTACGGTTACATGCGGTACTGGAAGCGTGAGAGATTGCGATATCGCCGTGAAATTCACATCCCAGATCGGACCACCGATGATGGAGAAGTCGCCTTTGGTATGGATATCTTCGCATCTGGCGAGAATGTAGCGGATATGGTGATGAGTGCCGATGAAGAGCATAGGCTTCGTGCGCGCCTCGTATGGGCCTTAGGTAGATTGTCTCCTGATCAACGAGACCTACTGCGCCGTGTCTACGGTGAGTGCCAAAGCTTGGTATCGGTTAGTGAAGAACTGAACTGCAGTCGCCAAGCCATCCAACGGCGCCACGAACGAGCCATTCGGAAGCTGCGCAGGTATTTGAGTACGGACTTTACAGACGTGCGTGTACATTAGTTATTATAATTTAATTTCTTATTTATATCCTATATATTGCATATTTCTTTTAATCTCGATTAACAAATATACATAAAATATGCAATTCTCAATTTAAATGAGAAAATAATGACACATCAAGGTATATATAACTTTTACAAGATCATAAAGTCATTAAATATACGTAAATTTCTATAGTTTTGTATATATATTTACAAATTATACAGGCTGATATACAATTAAGTCAGCAGCAGATTAAAGCATGCTAATCTGCTTTCACAGAACACGTGTTCATTGTATTGTTGAAAGGAATGTTCCTGATTAGATTGGAGAGGATTCCATGGCAATAGATGATAAACTAACAGATTTGATGGCCGCTCGGCTATCTAAGGGAGAAGATTTGGATTTGATCTATACGAATCCAAAGAATCACATTGTTTGTTTTATTCCTACCTATCAACCTAGTGGTGGGGACAGTACGAAGTGTTATTTTGTGGATGGTCGCGAAGAAATGGTCCATCTGCCGATGCGCACGATTACGCGAGAGCTAGCGATGCAGGAAGGGTTGAGGCCCAATTACATCATGACTAGCGATGGTCGGCGTAGCAGCTATACCGCGCCTAAGACTTATGGTCCGCATCTAACCTTTGCTCATATTAAATGTCGCCGCCCTATCGGCAAGGACGTGGTGTACGGCCTCTTTAACGTGGCTATACCCTATGAATATATCGTTACGGAAGGTCCGGAACCCGATACGAGCTATATTCATGTGGCGGACTTTGCACCGATCTTGGTGTACCAATCCCCGCGTCATGTCAAACACAAACTGAACGAAGCGATGCTAGAACACTGCAACTACGTGCGAAAAATGCTAGCCCGCATCAAACTCAGCCAAAACCCTCAAGTCGTGGCCGAACTATTTATCGCCTGGAGAGACCTAACGAGATAAATCGTTGGACGGTGAAAGTAGAAATAGGAGGGTGGAGAGAAATTTGGAAAAGGAGGATAGGCGTATAAGAAAATAAATGAAACTGCGGGAGCAGATGAATTATTAAAAATGAGTTACATATGGCACCTCAATAGAGCTACCTTATATAAGGTAGCTCTATTTTCATATATTTTTCATTAATGCTAGTGATGTGCTATAATAGACCTAGATTTAATCTTTGGAAAAATAAATCTGCGCCGTTGTGATAGTGGCGCGGTTAAACGACATTATTTTAGCTCGGTAAAGTGCCTTTCGGAGTGGATTTACAATCTCCGCCGTTTTTGGTATTTTAGAACCAGTAAATATCTGTTGTTTCGAAGACAGGGTTAAATTAAATAATCCCCTGATGGGGACGGAA
>OLQJ01000416.1_pt1 | contig 25664 bp, 30 predicted proteins | sample 1673231 | NCBI WGS metagenome assembly OLQJ01 (sample SAMEA3136769, study PRJEB25190) | human gut metagenome | biome: human gut; feature: human-associated habitat; material: faeces | place: Austria | collected 2013
TTACCAAAGCAATGATGTACTCAACTTTGTCTTCCAGATGATAGTTACGAGATATATCCATAATGATTATTTTACTGAAAATAAAAATAATCATTTATCATCTTAACACTAACTTTTCCGATAAAAATATTAGAGTACATTTGCTCTCAATTGTAACAAATATTCTTCTTTATACAATCCACAATATAAGCCACATCCTCATCCGTCACATAGGGGCCGGAAGGCAAGCACAACCCGACCTTAAACAAAGATTCGCTCACCCCATTCACGTAAGCCGGGCAATCTTTATAGACAGGTTGCTTATGCATCGGCTTCCACAAAGGGCGGGATTCTATACCCATCGCATCAAGTCCCACACGCATCGCCTCAACATTGGCATTCGGCTCGCAATCCGTATGTGCGTTAACCGCTGCGTGAGTCACACCGCCCGCACCACCAACAGCACCTTGTACCGTTGCTTGATAAGCATTCTCCTGCCCTTTCACCCTCAATAAAGGATCCAAGACAATCGTATTCAACCAATAATTACTATCAAAACGACCGGAAGGATTCTCATGCAAGGTGATCCCTCTCACATCCTTCAACAGCTCCCGATATAAATCACACGTATGCTTATGATGAGCCACATGAGCGTCAGCCACCGTCATCTGACCACGCCCGATACCCGCACAAATATTCGACATCCGGTAATTATACCCGATCCGCTCATGCTGGTAATACGGATAAGCCTCCCGAGCCTGCGTAGCGTAGAACATGATCTCCCGCTTAGCCTCCTCATCCGGACAAATCAACGCACCATCACCACTGGTCGTAATCATCTTATTCCCAATTCTATAAATTTTGTTCGCAGCGAAGATATATCTTTCAATTAATAGCCATTTTTGACTGCTTACATAATTAAATCTACGTTAAACTGTTTCAATTATTTAGGAAGGCAACATAGAAGGTTCTCGATAATGTACTCAACGTCTTCCTCAGTCATCTTTGTGTTCAGAGGAAGTGTAATCTCGTTCTCAAAGAATTTGTATGCATTAGGATAATCCTTGATATCAAGGCCCTTTGCTTTATATGCGGTCATCATCGGGAGTGGCTTATAGTGTACGTTGGTTGCGATACCACGCTCTGCCATCTGCTCAATGATGCTGTTGCATTGCTCACGTGTTTTACCAGGAAGACGAGTGATGTAAAGATGACCACTACCAGCCCAATCTGCACCATAATGCTTCAAGCCTACAATGCCATATGGAGCCAGAGCTTCGTCATAACGCTCAATGTACTTCTTACGCTTAGCCAACATCTCAGGATAACGCTCGAACTGGATAAGCCCCAGAGCAGCCATAATGTCAGTCATGTTGCACTTGTACCAAGGGCCAATGATATCATACTCCCAGGCACCCAACTTTGTCTTAGCCAACGCATCCTTATTCTGACCATGGAGCGAGAAGAGCTGTGATAGACGATAGATGAATTCATTCCAAGTCTCACCCTCTATGAAAGGTACAGGACTTCCGCAATACACTTGCTGGCGTTCCACCTTCTCGTTTCCGAAAGGCAGGTTCCATGTCATTGCGCCACCCTCTGCAGTAGTGAAGTTCTTAACAGCATGGAAAGAGAATGAAGAGAAGTCCGCAATCTCACCAGCCATCTTACCATGGCGAGAGGCACCAAATGAGTGGGCACAGTCGTTAGAAACCACGATACGTCCCATCTTAGCCTGAATGTCATTAGCAGGACGATAGAGCGCCTTGATCTCTAGGCGGTTCACCACTTCAAAAATCTTCTCTACATTAGCGCATATACCAGCCAAGTCAACAGGTACAATTACCTTCGTACGCTCAGTGATTGCTGCAGCCAGCTTCTCGTAGTCCATCTCAAAATCCTGATGATCGTTACCATCATTCTCTGCATAAGCCGCCGGACGGATATCCACCATCTTTATGGTAGCACCCACATGATCAACCACCGAAGCAGATGCTGTATAGGTATATGCAGGCATAATCACCTCGTCACCAGGACCAACGCCCATCACATGGAGCACCATCTCCATGGCAGCCGTAGCCGAGTTCAAACATACAGTTTTCTCCGTATGAACATATTCCGAAATTATCTTCTCCAACTTCTTTGTACGAGGGCCAGTAGTTATCCAACCACTAAGGATTGCGTCACGAACCTCGTGGGCTTCAGCCTCCGTCATATCTGGGGGTGAAAAGGGAATTTTCCTTCTTTTCAAATCAGTACTCATTATACTTGTTTTTAAAAATTAATCTCGTATTTATCTCTCAGTAATAATCTCTTTAAATGTTTGGAAAATAAGTTTGATATCATACCAGAATGACGCATTCTGCACATATTCCAAATACAGCTTTATCTTCTCCTGCATAATCACGTTGATATAATAGTCCTCAGGATCTTTTGCTTTTTCCATCAACTCATTCTCATTGCGGAATTTAATTGAGGCAGGGTCGGTGATACCAGGACGAACATCCAAAACATGCATCTGTTCCTCTGTCCAGTAGTTTACATAGTGACGAACCTCTGGACGAGGACCGACAAGACTCATCTCACCAAGAAACACATTAATCAATTGAGGGAACTCGTCCAACTTATATTTTCGTATAAAATATCCAGAACGAGTAATTCGAGGGTCTCGACCTCCAATAGTTACCAAAGAGCCCTTATCTGAACCTACACGCATCGAACGAAACTTAAAAATACGGAAATCATTATTATTTCGTCCTACACGAACCTGACGATAGAACACAGATCCCTCGGAATCCAACTTAATCCAGATTGCCATAATGAGGAATATGGGACTTAATACCAGTAAACCGCAGCCACTGGCAAAAACATCAAATAGCCGTTTCATATATACGTTTGATTATTCAAAAAAAAGAGATGCTTTTCGGTTAATATTAAGGTCATCATTGTACAAAGTAAACGCTATCCAGTTCTAATATACAACAGTTGGAAGAGAACCTGTCATTGTGACTATAGCTTCATTATCAAGCGTCCACTTACTCCTAACTATGAATGTACTCAATGAATGTAAGTATTGGAGTTGAATACACTATTGACTATTTTGTCAACTTGTATCACTTATATCGTACCGTTATCAACGTGAATATTCTGACCAGTGATACTCTCTGCCTTCTCGCTTACAAGGAAAGCAACAGTTTCTGCAACTGAACGGATACTAGTAGCTGCCTTGAGTGACGTACGGGCATAAATCTTGCCTCTTTGTTCCTCTGTAAGAGTAGAGCTCATAGCGGTTGCCATGAAGCCAGGAACTACGACATTTGAGCGGATGCCGAGGGATCCCCACTCGCGAGCAGTATCCTTTGAGAATGCTTCGAGTGCACCCTTAGAAGAGGCATACATTGCCAATCCCTTGTAGCCTGTGTGAACAGAGATAGAAGAGATATGTACAATAGATCCCTTCACCTTGTGAAGAATCATGTTGCGAATAACATTCTTGGTCATCATCATTGGAGTGAAGACATTCACGTTGTACATAGCCTGAAGTCGCTCCAAATTGAGGTTGGTCACAATGTCATCGTATGCAACAGCTGCATTATTTACATAACCGTCAATCTGTACCTTGTTGCTACAAAAGTCTTTGAAGACATTATGGCGTACGTTTTCACAATCAGCAAGGTCAACACTCTTGAAGAAGACGTGATCAGGGCACTCTGCTTCCAGAGCCTTGAATTCATCGGTATAGCTACGAGCAATACCATATACGTTGTTGCCTTGTTCGAGTAGGACACGACAAATTTCGAGACCTACGCCACGAGAGCAACCTGTAACAATAATATTTTTACTCATGATCGTTTGAGTTTACCGGTTCTTGTTAATTCGAATTGTTCTACAAACTTAATTCTGCGTGGAATCTTGAAATCCTGCAGCTGTGAGGTAAGCGCCTTCTTAATATCAACATTGGTGAGTTCAGAACTATCTTCCAACTGGATGTCAGCACAAAGCACGCTACCGAGGACTGAATTTGCCCTACCATAGACAAGCACTTGCTTCACGCCATCGATTGCTCGAAGGACATTCTCCACTTCTCCTGGATTGACCTTGTAGCCTCCCACATTGATGAGCTCGTTCTTGCGACTCTTGAAGCGGAACAGTCCTTGCTCCTTGTCTACCCACTCGATGAGATCACCAGAGTGATAGTAATTACCCTCGAACTTGAAACTGTCGGAACGTCCAAGAAGTGACTTATGGATAAGCAGCTCGTCATCAACAACTGTAAACTTATCGCGAATCTTCTCTGGTATCTGGAAGCAATCGCCCTTGGCTGCGAACAACGATCCTGCCTCGGTTGAGGCATACACGTTATTAATCTTTGCCGTTGGAAAGATCTTCATAATGGAGTCATACAGATGCTGTTCAGACTTCTCGCCACCCAAAGTGACACGAATCACGCTCTCGTATGCATGCTCGAAAGGGAGGAGCAAACGATAGAATGTAGGAGTAGCTGACACATGAGTAATCTGATACTTGCCAATCAGCTCGTAAACATCAGCCCTCTGCTTGTTGAACACGTTGATGAGGGTATTCTGGTTCTCGAATGCTTGAAAGAACACCTGTAGACCTGCCATGTGAGTAGGGTTGTAGGCATACGCCCACACCTGGCCCTTGTACTTATCGCCAAGACGAACGCTACGAGTCAAGGTGTCAACGGTATGCACCACCTTCTTAGGCTGACCAGTAGTTCCTGAGGTGAAGATGGTGATCTCTGATGAAGACTGCTGAAGCGAAGCCACCACATCGTCCATCGAAGCAAATGATTTCTGCTCGATAACTTTTGTCTGGTTCACCTCATTCTCGTCCACACCATCAATCTCCGAAGGATTCAAGTCCGAATCCAATAGAACCAGAGGTCTATTTGCAGTCAGAGCACGGATTAGGTTAACGAAATAGACGTATACATCCCTTGTCTTGAGCAAAGGACAATATTCTATCGCATGATTAAGCGAGCAGAACAAGTCCTCGTATGTATAAGTCTTATCGTTATCTACAAGAAATACTGCCATTGCATTTAGCTAAGTTTTGCATAAATCTCACCAACAGTATTAACGAGACCATCCTCGAAGATGTCAATATCGAACTCATCCTCGATGCGAACGGTAAGTTCTGCGAGATCGAATGAAGTAAGGCCTAGATCGTCACGGAGCTTATCACCCTCGTTGAGGGTTACAACAGCTTCCATATTCTTAGAAGCACGAATATCATTAATAACTTCTAATACTTTAGTCTGCATAATGTTTTATTTATTAATTGGTTCATAGAATTTTGTTTCAGAAAGGTCAGCAGCGACACTACCCCAAGACAGCCCCACACCAAAACCACACATAATGGTCTTTTTGAGGTCATATTGTTTCTGACTGCAAACATCACTCAGCAGAAATGGTATGGTAGCAGGTCCAGTATTGCCATAGTCCTTGCAATTGGCAGGGGCCACTTCAGCAGCAACTTTTAGTTTTTTACGAACATAGTTTACCATAAATTCATTTGCCTGATGAAGGGCATAGAATCCTACATCTTCCTTTACCCAATCCATGTACTCAATTAGTGAGTTCACATTTTTATGTACCTCGGTTATTGCAAAATTAAAAATGGCCATACCATCCATGAAAAGGTCATTCATAGTACGGCCATTCTTGTCCTCATCCCACTTTAGAACGCTTGTTTCCTCAGAAACTGGCAAACGGAAACCTCCAGCAGGAACTATCAAACGATCAGCTCCACTTCCATCACTTTGAATATGGAAGCCCATAGAAGTATTTCCTACGGTTACAAGGCTCGCGGTACCGCAATCACCGAACACCATACGAAGTGATTTATCATTAGGATTCATCATGCGTGATGTCGTATCACCAGCCAATACGAGTACATTCTTGCAAGCACCGGTAGTTATCCAAGAAGCAGCCTGAAATAAACCATAAATAAAGCCAGAGCAACCATAATGAATGTCAATACAAACAGTGTCCTTTGACAAACCTAAACGGTCTTGAAGTGCAATAGACGTTGAAGGCAGAATCCAATCGCACGTCTGGCTAACGAACACAAGTCCGTCAATCTCATCCTTATTGATTCCATCCTTTTCCATTAACGCTTCAGCTGCCTTCTGGCACATGTCAGAAGAACACATGTCTTTGTCAGCAATGCGAGCACGTTCTACACCTGTTGCCTTCATAATGTTGGCTACCTCCGTATCACCATACTCTGCACCAAGAGAAACCATTTCTAGAATATTCTTTGGCAACCATGAAGCCACGGCCTTAACCTGAACATTGTTAAGAATTACTTTCATAATTATTCATGATTATTGAAGGGTAAAACCACCATCTATCACAAGATTTGTGCCTGTAGTGAACGAAGAAGCGTCACTTAGAAAATAGATAATGGCATGTGCTACCTCTTCTGGTTTGCCAAATCGCTTTAAAGGGTATTTCTTCATTTCTTCAGAAAGTTGCTCCTCTGAAATAGTTCCTGTATCCCAAATATGTGTATTTATTATACCTGGACATACCGCATTTACTCTAATATTTTTACTTGCAAGATCCAATGCAGCATTCTTAACAAAACCACACACGGCAGCCTTAGATGTAGAATACATAACGTTGCCAACTCCTGCAATAACAGGTCCAGAAATAGACGAAGTAAATACAACAGATCCATTCTTTTCTAGTTTTTTCTTTTTCAATAATTGCTGCATCAAAAGAATTGGAGCCAAAGTATTGACAGACATTATCTGCTCCATTTTATCACGAGTGATAAAATGAGTCGGTAGTATGATGGAAAGTCCCGCATTATTGACAAGTCCATCAATTGATGGGCATTTCTCAACAATTGTTGAAATATCAACATCACATGATAAATCAGCCACAATCATTAAATGACCATTTCCCATCAATAAATCATAGGTCTGCTGTAATTTGGCCTCATTACGACCAGTCAATACAACCTTGGCACCCATCTTAGAACACTCAATGGCTGTAGCTTTTCCTATACCAGAGGAGGCTCCTGTCACCAAAATAGTTTTACCCTCAAGTGAAAAAGGATTATACATACAGTTCACTTCTTTGAAGATATTAGTTCAAAGAGTTCCTGGATAGTGTTGGTCTTGCGCATTTCGTCAGCCCTAAGCTGTACCTCATACTCATCATCCACCATTGCCATCACGCTAAGAGCAACCATGGATGACCATCCATCTAATTCTCGGAAGTTTGTTTCAGCACTAATTGTTGAAGCATCAAGATCGTCAAACTGATCTGCAAAATTCACAATAAAATCTTTCATTGATGCAATTTTTAAATGTTAATCGTAATTTTATTATATAAATCTGAATTTTATCTTTGTTAAATCATATACCATCTCTGTTCTTTCTCTGCCGTCAGGGAGTGTAAATGTAGAAACAACCTTAGCTCCATTAATCTTATGAAATTTAAAGATCTGCTTATTAATTGTATCTACTTCAATAAATAAATCTTTCACTCCCAATGTTTTCATAATCGACATGAACATGTCATTCATAGAAATTGCGACTTCAGGATCTTTTCTATTTGGCAACCATCCCCAATATTCACCTCGGGCACCTTTAGAAGAGACATAATGATTATTTGATTCACCTTTAGTTGATTTGAATCTATCAATTGCTGCCTTAATTAATTTCGGGTTTGATATTGCAGAGGTAAATAATGGCCACAGAAATGAAAATTTGTTATCACGCATTGATTTCATCTGCTTACTTGCATCTAGTGAACCGCTGCTAAAACCTACTATCAGTCCGTTCTCATCTTCTGCACAAACTATAACTTCGTTTGGATCATTAAGCATTACCTTATAATATTGCTTAAGGAAAGAATAATTTACCTGCGCAAAAAAACCTTGGTCATATTTATCTCTGATGTGCAAGTGAACATAAGCAATTTGCTTTGCATCACTTGGCTTAGCTAATCTAAATCGAATATTTGCCATATATCAAAATATTTTACCAATAACAACCACCCTCTACCGCAAAAGCATTCTTAGGTCTATCTTTGGCATCAGGATAAACGAAATACTCATTGATATAAGGCTTAAATTCATCATTCTCTTCATATCGCTTGCAAGTTATTCCAAATAGAAACTGAAGCACACCTCCCATGTGAACAGCCTTTTTGCCCATACGTTTGATATGAGCAGCCAGCGGAAGGGCGTATGCGCCACATCCTAGCAGAGCAATATCAAAATCCTTCTTGTCAATTTCGCTTTTCATCCAGTCAAGTGCATCGAACCAAGTGTCAAAGCCAACAGGATTGCCTGCAATTGACTGCACAGCCTTAATGGTCTGCAATGAAGCAAACTCAGGCAACACCTCGCTGTTCTTGAATAGTTTCTTCTTTTTGTTTTTGTACTGACTCTCGATGGTCTCAGAAAAAGGATGCACTACAAGAATCTTTTTCCCTTTTAGAGAATAGGTCCAAGGATGTTGCTGGGAAAAAAACGAATCCAAAGTTGACTTATGGACATATTTTTTATGATTAAACCAATTACTAAAAAATAGTTCTTCGATTCGCCACCTTACGAACAAGTCTATATCTTTGCAATCTTCTTTATAAAGAAGATAAAACTGTTTAAGTGTTCTCATTGAAACTGGGAAAAAACCGGCATTCATTCTCATATTTCTCTTTGATCTTGACAATAATGGAAAACTCAAAGGAAAATATCGGATTAAAAATAATGCTTGAAACTCAACACTTCCTATTCTTGATATCATGCTTGGATTCTCAGATTCGAGCAGCCGAGATATTTCTCTGATATCAGTCTCTAAATCATGTTTTCTGGGTCCTAAGAATTCATGAATACGATCTGCAAATTCAAATGTTCTATACTTCACAATATTAAATTTTAATCCATGTAGGCAAATACAAATCAGAATATTCCAACGTATTATGCCATTTATGTGGGCATATAATAAAACAATTTTTACGCTGGTTCAAGTATGCACCCCACCAAGAGAATGAACTGTTTGCCAATATGTTGCATCTAGCGATGGACAGGAGTTGCATATCGCGATAACTATCGGCACCTCGGTTGTGTGCAATAAAATGAACCTTTGCATCACCAAACTCATTCCTCATATTTTCCATACACCATTTCTGGTCATTTGAGAAAATAAAGAACTCTGGGCTAGTAATCAAGTTATAGGCCTCACGTATTGCATTACGATAATAATCAAGTGTGCATATACCTCCAAAAGAGGAAGATCCGACATAATCACCACGACGAATGTGTACAGTCACAGAGTTATCTTGTTTGAGAAGAGGTTCCAATTCCAAATTCTCCTTTGTATCGAATGGACGAAAAGTAAACTCTTTAAGAATCCTATCACGATATTTATCAAAGTAGAGTGGAGTCATCCAGTAACCATCAAAATAGCAGTCATCTATTACAGACAAAGCCTCTGGTATAAACACATACGGCTGCTGATCTGTCACAAACTCTGTCTTTCGCTTTGGAAATATGCGACGAACAGCTCGAGCAAGAACTTGATTTGGAATATAGAACGAAACCTTCATCAAATCCTTCGGTCTGGCAGGTTCTAAAGTCGCATTCGGGAATACCTTGTCTATCTCATAACCATTATGATAAAAGTTATTGCCATGATAAACCTTAATGAAAGCATTTTTATAATGTTGAGTATCAATAAAAACCTCCTCATTGGGATATTTCGCCTTCAACGCTACAGCAAAAGCATACTGAAACATCTGGTTACCTAGACCTCCTATGATATTTACGATTTTCATATACTAATCTTCAAAAATTTTTAATCTTGCAAAGGCTTCATCTAGTATCATTTCTACATCATATTCCCTTGCTGTAAGAATTGCATTTTTCCTTAATTTTTTGCGCAAATCAATATCTGAAATAAGTCTATTCATTGCGGTAGATAATGCTACTGCATCCTTAGGGGGAATAAGCAATCCATTATAACCATCAACAAGGACTTCACCATTAGCATGGAAGTCTGACGCAATAACTGGCACACCAGCTATGAATGCATCTAACAATGTTCCAGGAAAACCTTCACCCTTGAAATATGTAGGGAATAGTAAAACATCATACTCGGATAGTTGTTTATAACCATCTTCTACACTCACATCAAGAAAGCCTTTATAATTAATATTTAGGTAATAAAAATCCTTAAAATAGCCTTCATCATATGGAGGCACTAAAGTTCCGTAAATATCTAAACAAATGTTTTTATTATCTAAAGACTTAAATGCTTGGATTATTTCTTCGATTCCTTTTTGTATTAATACCCTTGAAAAATACACAAAACGTATTTTCTCAAAAATAGCTTTATCAATTATTACTGGTTTAAAATTCGGAACCATTGCACAGTTAGTAATTGATAATTCCTCTAGGTCACGTTTCAAATAATTACATTGAACTACTACTTTAGTAAACACATCATATACTCTTCGGTTTTTAAGAGATACGTTTTTGAGATCTATTGCCAAATCTCCTCCTGCAACCCAATAGAAAATTCTCCGTTTTAGATGAGTTAAATTTAGTATTTTTGCTATATAATAAGCACCTCTAGTTGATATTGACAGAATGATTGGCTCACTTCTTTTAGTTCTTACAATATATATTAGAGACATAATTAACGACAATACGGATTTTTTTTTCCAAGTATCAAAGACTCTACAGTCAACATTTTTAGAGAGTATATATCTCAAAAAATGCTGATTCTTTGTTTGCACACCACCACCTGTACTTGGGCTATTTAATTGAATACTTCCTATAAAAGTTAATCTATTCATACTTTTTTCCACCTTAATTTGTTGACAAAGTAAATCCAATTTGCTTTGCAGGAACACCTGCTACTATTACATTATTAGGGATATCCTTATTTACAACAGATCCAGCCCCAATAACAACATTGTCGCCAATTGTTATAGGTCCCAAGATTATTGCTCCGACAGAAATATAAACATTGTTTCCTACATTGATACTACATTTAGAGCCAAAATTCATAGCATTACGTTTTCCAAATAAAACATTAGGAAGAACTGTGCAATTTTCTCCAATATGAATCCAACTATCACAACGAAGAAAACCTGGATGTACAATCATGACACCTGGCCCAAAAGTATTAGAAGCAACAAACATATTTGATTTTATTCTGCTGTGATTGTATCTATATTTCCAATACAACAGAAATACCCTCTCCAATAGAGTACGTTTTTCTAAATTTAGGTAAAATTCATAATGCCTCAATACACGAAAAAATTCATATATATAATAATTTTCATATCCTCCCAATCTTTTTATCATACGCTTATAAAAAGTCTGGGAACCAAACCCTAGATTATCTCGCTTTAAATATTCTTGCAGATCTTTTCTTGTAAATATCATAAACGTGATGTTTAGTTCTGCTTATTAGGGGGTTATCGCAAGAACCCCCGATAATTGATCTTTATATTAGATAATCGAGAATATATGTAAGCTGATGGAATAAACATATAATACATATACCTAAAGAAATTCACAGACTGTGATCTCACCAATGAGAAAAAAATGCATCCCATAATTGCGAACATAAATCGATTAAATCTTTCATTATTAGTTAAAATAAAACGATTCCATATTGACAATCCTAGACCTATCACCAATCCATTATATACAAACCCTAAAAAGCCACAAAAGATATAACCTTCAGCAAAAGGATGAAAAGCCCATCCCTGAGAGGCGCTTACTTGAGAACTAGGAAAAAGAGAATCTGCAATCAAAAAATATAACCAATCACCTCCCAATAATGGAAATGTTTTTATAATCTGAGAATTAATAACCATTAATGGATCAATAATATTTTTGCCAATAACACCAACCAAATTATACGCTGGCGCTGTATAATCTTGTTTAAGTAAAATATCTTCCAATGTCCCCTCATTAACACCTCCTCTTAACGAATAAGTAAAACTCGCTAAATATAGAAACGTAATAGCGATAAAAGACAAAACAAAAATTTGTTTAATCCTTATCTTACGTCCATATATCCATAAAAGTACAAGTCCCAATATAACTGCAAGGATATCAGAACGAGATCCTGATAGAATATTATAGATAGTATAAAGTAAAATATTATATGCAGTAAAAACTTGCATATACCATTTTTTCTGTTCCATAGCAACCATTGGGAATATCACGAAAGCAGGCAACCACTTAAACATTTGATCAATTATAGTCATCAAAATATTCTCGTTTCCCATCGATCCATTTTCCACTAAGGATTGGTAAGAAATTTTCACCATATTGGTAACTAATAAATATGAACTTAAAAAACTAAACACAAGAACAAAAAAACAAACTATTGATTTTGAATTTCTCCTCCTATAATATACAACATTATAGACCTTATGAATTTTGGATGTATGATTTAGGACTATAAATAACGTAATCAATGAAAAGTTAACAAACCAATACAATTCACACCAAACATCTTTTCCCCAGTATGCATCATATAGATATGGAAAAAATCTATAAGTAATTTCTGTCGGTAATAAATACAAATAAATAACCATACAAAAAATGGCATAAAATCTATTCCTATTCCATAACTTAAATATACATGATACCCATACAAAAACTTGAAAACACAACAATATTATATCCATATTAATATCATCCATAGAATTAAAAGTTTAGCAATTAATCGAATTCCACTATATATAATTAACTAAGTAAAAACATTGTACATTATCATCAACACAAGCCATTCATCACTAACAATTACAATTAGATAACCATAGCCTAACACCAATAAAATATCATCGAAAAACTTTCAAAAAAGTTTACTTTTTATCACATGTGCAATTTTTTCATTGACAGACAAAATCATTTCATTAACTAAAATCTTGCATAAAAGAAAATCTGCTAAAACTGTATACAAGACTCCACTTATCAGCAAACAAACTATATTATTCAAATAATAATTGAGAATATTTTTATAAAAGAGATACAAGAATATTGCAATTAAAATTAATAAAACAATTTGACTAAGCAACTTTACTATATCTTTAAACCAAAACACTTTTGCTAATGAATTTATATAAAATAGAGAAATCAAAGCAAACAATCCCATAGATATAGTCTCAACAAATCCAACAAAGATATAATTTACTTGTATTGAAAATATAATCGAAGAAAAAAAAGAAAATAAATGTCACTAACCCACTAAAAACCGCAAATATTTTTTGCTTATTTAATGAATAAAAAACATTCCTCGTCAAATTCATTATTGCAATCAGCACTCCATTCACAAGATATATAGGAAGAACTGAAGATAATCCAATAACAGCTTCATTATCAAATTCCCCTCTTAAAAAAAGAACACTTATTATTGGGCAAGCAAATACGGATGTAAAAACAGCAACAAATGTTGAAAAAACAACGACGGCTTCTATTTGTTTCCAAAAATTAATAAATCCTTGGTTAACTATTTCCTTATTCTTTGAAGAAAGAGACCTAGCAAGATCAGGGAAAGAAACGGTTGACAACCCCATACTTGCAGCAACAGAAAGAAAAGCGCAAAAACTATGAGAATAACCTAAAAGCGAAACGCCACCTTCATAATCTAGTTGTCCGGCCCACAAATATGCAATTGAAGCAAACGAATGGAATGGGAAAAAAGATATAATTATTAGTATAATGTTTTGGACAACTACAAAAGAGTCCATTTTGGTATACGATTGGGATTTCTTGAATAAATTACCATAATATCGATTTACTATATAAGAAATAAATGCTGAAAATAGCATACCAAAAGCAATAGAATTTACTCCTATAACCTGATGAAGAATAAGCACAAATAATATGATAAAAATGTATACCAGCAACTGAGATAAAGATACAATTAAAAAATTTTTGAAATAATTTTGGACAGAAGAAAGAAAACCATTAACGATTGACATGTATGCATTAATCCACAATAAAAAAGCCAACAATAAAGAAAGATTATAATATGATTTTTCTATGGAACCAACAATGTAATCCATATTAAAATATGTAATTACAAAGCCAACAACAGCTATAAGCAATGCTATTTTTGATACACACTCTTTTATAGTCCAAATATAAGAATCTAACTCAACTGAATCTATTCGAGCAAAAATAGGGAAAAACAAAGATGAAAAAACAGCACCAGACGCACCTGTTATAATCGCAGGAATGGAGAGAAACGAAAAATAAATATCCATCTCTTTCCCTAAGCCAAAGAAATAGGCATACAATTGGAAGTCCTACGATACCTAATTTCATTTTATCCTATATCTCCTTATTTTTAGGGGCGTTTGACATTTCTTTACGCCATTCTTTTGCTATTATACCACAAACAATAAAAATAAGACTAATAACGAATGTTTTTTTCATACATTTACATATGTCAACCTTCAGAACATCGTATTACAAATTCCTAAATCCGACAGAAACAATGAAATTTTACTTTGAAAGAAATGCTCCGATACTAAACAGTAACATGCATATCATAAAGATCCAATATTGAGGAGTACTTTCAAGAGTCTCCCTTTTATTCATTACGCATGAAAAAAATCTTTGGAATTCTTCTTTTTCTGTAAATAAATTCTATCGCTTATGATATAACTTCATCATATCTAGGAATGGCAAAGTTCTGATTGATATTATTGCCTTCGAACATGAAGTTCTATGGCTTCTCGATGATTATGGCAAAATATCTTACTGTCTAACACCACAAGTGCCTGGTATCTACCTCCACCGAAACCATGCATTTTCCACGCAAACACGTCATATCCTTGCCTTCTATGACAGAACAACCCTCCTTTTAAGGAGCTATTTGAAGCCGTTGGTGGTATGAACCACATACAAATGTACTACCTATACAACGACTTTCCAAATTGGAATATTACTTTACGATACCTTTTTCAAGATACTCAGCAAGGTTCATCTTGCGAACACCTTCAGCAGCATGATCAGCAGCGACTTTAGCCATATCATGCTTAACCATGAGCTCGACGAGTTGCTCGAAGGTGGTGGTCATAGGATTCCAACCAAGTTCATTCTTAGCCTTGGTTGGATCGCCCCAGAGATTCACCACATCGGTAGGACGATAGAAATCTTCAGATACGGCTACAACGACCTTGCCTACAAGAAATTCAGGGCCAGATATTACAATACCTTTCTCATTAATGCCTTCACCTTCCCAACTAAGTTCTATACCAGCGTGATGGAAAGCGAGAGTAGCAAACTCACGAACAGTATGCTGTACACCTGTAGCAATAACGAAATCTTCTGGCTTATCGTGCTGGAGGATAAGCCACATACACTCAACATAATCCTTGGCATACCCCCAGTCGCGAAGGGAGTCTAGATTGCCAAGGTAGAGGCAATCCTGCTTACCCTGGGTAATGTGTGCAGCAGCGAGAGTTATCTTGCGGGTTACGAATGTCTCGCCTCTACGCTCAGACTCGTGGTTGAAGAGGATGCCTGAGCAACAGAACATATCATATGCCTCACGATACTCCTTCACAATCCAGAAGCCATAGAGTTTAGCGACAGCATATGGTGAATATGGGTGAAATGGGGTATTCTCGTTCTGGGGAACCTCCTCTACCTTACCATAGAGCTCAGAAGTTTATGCCTGATAAATCTTACAGCTCTTCTCAAGGTGATTGGTACGGACAGCCTCCAGTATGCGAAGAACACCTGTTGCATCTACCTCTGCAGTAAACTCAGGAGCATCGAAAGACACTTGAACGTGAGACTGAGCAGCCAAGTTATAAATCTCTGTCGGCTGCACCTTGTCCACAAGCTTCACAAGCGACATAGAGTCGGTGAGGTCAGCATAATGCAGGTGGAAATTTGGAGTTCCTTCGAGGTGCGCGATACGCTCACGGAAATCTACTGATGAGCGGCGGATGATACCATGGACCTCATAGCCCTTGGCCAAAAGAAATTCAGAGAGGTAGCTACCGTCCTGTCCAGTAACACCTGTGATAAGTGCAATATTCTTTGACATAATTGTATTTTTTGCGTTATTGAATTGTTTTCAACTTATGCTCTCCTCGTACCATTCGAAAAGCTTCTGAACACCATCTTCAATATCAACCTTATGTGTCCATCCAAGAAAATGAAGCTTGCTGACATCTATGAGCTTACGCATAGTACCATCAGGTTTAGCAGTATCAAACTCAACTGTTCCGGTGAAACCTACTGCCTTGACTACAAGTTCTGAAAGCTCGCAAATGGTGATTTCCTTCCCTGTACCCACATTGATGTGACAGTTGCGGATCTCGCCAAGGCTTGGGATTGCGCCACCACGACCAGTTGAGTGGTTGCGATCAACTACACCATCCGCTTTGTTGCCGTAATGGACTGATGAGTATTTCTCGATACCAATGATGTCGGAGAAGTTAACGTTGAGAAGAACGTGAACTGATGCGTCTGCCATATCCTCACTCCAGAGGAACTCACGAAGAGGCTTACCTGTGCCCCAGAGGTTCACCTTGTTGTGCTCTATACCATAGAAGGAAAGGACTTTGAGAATCTCAGCTTCTGAACTGTTGCCATCAATGACATAACGATTTTCCTTTATATTTGCTCCTACAGGACGAATATTGAGGTCTTTGCGAATAGCTTCCCAATTACCATCGTTGATGAGCTTTGCGAGATAAACCTTACGCATCATGGCTGGCATAACGTGCGAATTCTCCAGATGAAAATTGTCATTAGGACCATAGAGGTTGGTAGGCATTACGGCAATATAGTTGGTACCGTACTGGAGATTGTACGACTCGCACATCTTGAGACCAGCAATCTTGGCAATGGCGTATTCCTCGTTGGTGTATTCCAATTCACTAGTGAGGAGGCAGTCCTCCTTCATGGGCTGAAGCGCATTCTTAGGATAGATACAGGTAGAGCCAAGGAAGAGGAGTTTCTTCACATCATGAGCATATGCCTCGGAAATAACGTTGCACTGGATCTTCATATTCATCATCAGAAAGTCAGCACGATAAAGACTGTTGGCCATGATGCCACCTACAAAGGCAGCTGCTAGTACTACAGCATCAGGCTGCTCCTCATCGAAAAACTTTTTTACAGCATACTGATCTGTGAGATCAAGATCCTTGTGAGTGCGACCTACGAGATTGGTGTAGCCTCTCCGCAAGAGGTTGTTCCAAATTGCGGAACCTACGAGGCCCCTATGGCCTGCAACATATATTTTGCTTGATTTATCTAACATATGATTAATTTGAAAATAAAAAAGCGTGTTTCACTCTGAATTATTTTTATTGTGCGGAATAATCATTGAACCCACAGATCCACATACTATAATGCAGATTCAAATAAAATAATATATCAATTACTCTTTAAGGAATGCACAAATGGTCATTTATCAACGCATATATAATATGTTGAATACCATTCTGCAAATGCTCTAAGACCATCACGCAAAGAAGTTGATGGCTTAAATCCAAAATCTTGTTCAAGAGGTGTAGTATCTGCATATGTTACAGATACGTCACCAGGCCGCATTGGGACAAGTTCCTTGTGAGCCTCAAAATCGTAGTTCTGCGGTAGCACCTTGGCACGGATGAGCTCCTCCTGTAGGATAGAGACGAAGTCAAGAAGGTTTTCAGGTGAATTGTTACCGATATTATATACTTTGTACGCTGGGATTGGAAGTCCATCTTCTCCATTCTGCTTCTCGGGAGCGTGCTGCATGATGCGAACTACACCCTCGACGATATCATCGACATAGGTAAAGTCACGCTTGCAGTTTCCATAGTTAAAGATCTGGATGGTCTTGCCATCACGAAGCTTGTTGGTGAATCCGAAGTAGGCCATATCAGGACGGCCTGCAGGTCCATATACAGTGAAGAAACGAAGACCTGTTGATGGGATATTGTAAAGCTTCGAATAAGCGTGTGCCATAAGTTCGTTACTCTTCTTGGTGGCAGCATACAGGCTGACTGGATTATCCACCTTGTCATCTGTTGAATATGGAACCTTCTTATTAGAACCATAGACTGATGATGATGATGCATATACCAAATGTTCAACTTCATGATGACGGCAAGCTTCAAGAAGGTTGTAGAAACCGATAAGATTGCTCTCTATGTAGGCATCAGGATTGGTGATAGAGTAACGAACTCCTGCCTGAGCTGCGAGATTTACGACAACAGCTATCTTGTTGTCAGTAAATATCTTCTCGACAGCAACCTTATCTGAGATGCTTGCATGAACAAACTCCCAATCTCGGTTAAGAGCCTCTATTTCTTTGAGACGCTCGTACTTGATGTTGACATCGTAGTAGTCTGTGATGCTGTCAATACCGATTACCTTGATATTCTTTATATCCTTAAACAAACGCTTAACGAGATTAGATCCGATAAAGCCTGCTGCTCCAGTAACGAGAACGGTCTTGCCCTCAAGATTTACATTATACTGTACCATGAGTTAATCACGCTTAAATATGTCACGAGTATAAACCTTCTCAATCACATCATCGAGGCATGAGTCATAGCGGTTGGCGATGATGGCCTTTGACTTCTGTTTGAACTCCTCAAGATTGTTGATTACCAGAGAGCCGAAGAATGAAGTACCATTTTCAAGAGTTGGCTCATAGATTATGACCTCTGCGCCTTTGGCCTTGATACGCTTCATGATACCCTGGATTGCAGACTGGCGGAAGTTGTCAGAGTTAGACTTCATAGTCAAGCGGTACACACCGATAACACATTCATGCTCTTTAGCGGCATCCCATACAGCATTTTCATTGTAATAGCCAGCCTTGCGAAGTACGGCATCGGCAATATAATCCTTTCGGGTACGATTAGACTCCACAATCGCAGACATCATAGCCTGTGGCACGTTTTCATAATTGGCAAGAAGTTGCTTGGTATCCTTTGGGAGACAATAACCACCATAACCAAATGACGGGTTATTGTAGTGAGTACCAATACGTGGATCGAGACCAATGCCATTAATAATTGCCTGTGAATCGAGCCCCTTTACTTCCGCATAGGTATCAAGCTCATTGAAATAAGAAACTCGAAGAGCGAGATAGGTGTTGGCAAAGAGTTTGACAGCCTCTGCTTCCTTCATACCCATGAATAGAGTCGGAACGTTCTCCTTGATTGCACCCTCTTGAAGAAGATTCGCAAAGATCTTGGCGTAATCTTCCGCATTTGGATTGCCAATAGCTGCAATTGCCGCATTCTCCTCATCCCAGTTTCTATCTTGATCAGAGGGGAGTACTTTAGGATAGCCCACGATAATTCTCGAAGGTTCCAAATTATCAAGTAAGGCCTTGCTTTCACGAAGAAACTCTGGAGAGAATAGAAGATTGAAATAATGTCCCTTAAGAGATGGATCTGTCATAAACTTGAGAGCATACTTCACATAAAGCGAACGGCAATACCCAACAGGAATGGTTGATTTAATGACCATCACGGCATCCGGATTGACGTTCAATACCAAATCGATCACATCCTCTATATGATGTGTATCGAAGTAATTCCGCAGCGGATCATAATTGGTGGGAGCCGCAATGACAATGAAATCGGCATCACGATAAGCCGCCTCGCCATCAAGCGTAGCTCGCAGGTTCAAATCTTTCTCAGCGAGATATCGCTTGATATACTCATCTTGAATCGGTGATTTCTTACGGTTGATAAGATCCACCTTCTCCGGTATCACGTCCACCGCTGTCACCGGATGATGTTGTGCCAGCAAGGTAGCGATACTCAATCCCACGTAACCGGTTCCGGCCACGGCGATCTTGATTTCTTTATTCATATTGATTATTTTTTTGTTAGCCCTAAAATACTTTTCATCTTTCTGATTTTCAAAAAGATGATTCACAGTTAAGTTGTTTGTTTTATACCAAAAGTAACAGGTAGTAAGTATTCAATTTAGGACATACTCCTCATTAAGACACTTCAAAAGTGTCTTAACCGAGTTCAGTAAAAAATATTGCGTTTACCTTCTTTATTCAATCACCCAATCCCCCAACGTTCGCTTCTCCGTATCGAAATTGATCCCAACCTTTACGATGGGTAATCCGCAAAGGGCGAAGCGCTCCGGGTAATTGCGCAAATGGATTTGCTCAAGGGCTGTATCCGCGGTTTTATTCAACTTTAATTCCACGACATAGAGGGTGGTCGGGGTGCGCATCACCATATCCACACGGCCTTTGGGGGTACGGACCTCTACGTCCACATAATTGCCTATCAACGTAAAAATCACATAAAGCAATTGTTGGTAATGTCCCTCGTAATGCGTATTCTCGCAATAGGGGATCGTGGAGAGAACCGTGCGCATCAAAACTAAAGCGCCGTCCATATCGCCATTATAAATCTTCTCCGCCACCAACGTATTCAACTCGGCGGGGCGTTGCACATAGTTAGGCAACAAGCTGCGCATCAAGCCGATCCGAACCTCCTTGTTCGGGATATCCAACTGATACAGGCCGCTGAAACGGGGATGCCGAAGCACCGTCTTCGGTGTTTCTTTTTAATCATATAAAAGATTTTTTATAGGCGGTTTTGTCTTCCGCCTGTATTTTTGCTATCGAAAAAAATACGATTCATTCAATTGATATAGAAGTTTTTAGGTGTAATAATACTAAAAAAGCATTTCGACTGTCCGAGTGGCAGCATCATGAAACATCTAAGAGAGTTCGTAACTTCAGTACCTGAATACCGTAGAACCGGGAAAGGCAATTTCAAGCATAAACTTGAAGACATACTTATGCTTGTCATATTGGGCAGGCTCAGTAAGTGCATTACCAAAACCGAGATACTCGAGTTTGGCAAACGTTATCCTATATGGATAATTAATCGACAGGATGAGATGGCGAATCAATTCAATCCAACTCCTCAAACTGGGAGTTCTGGCTCTTGAACTCAGGGACGAAGGCTTTCATCTCCTTCACCATCAAAAGGATTTGGACACGGAGAGACAATTCGGTTAATACATTAATATGTTCTACTACATCCTTATAGATATACTCACGAACCGCCGCTACTCGAATCTTCTCGTGAGGGGTCTCTTTCGTGTTCTCCTTATTATTCAGTAGCTCTTCATACAATTTCTCGCCGGGGCGAAGACCAGTATACTTGATCTCGATATCCTTGTCTACCTGCAACCCGGACAGTTCAATCATGCGCTTCGCCAAATCCGCTATCTTCACCGGTTCTCCCATGTCGAAGATAAAGATCTCACCGCCCTTACCCATCGTACCGGCCTCTAATACCAGACGACAAGCCTCCGGGATGGTCATGAAGTAACGGATAATATCGGGATGGGTGACCGTCACTGGGCCTCCTTGAGCGATTTGTTCCCGGAAACGGGGGATAACCGAACCATTACTACCTAAGACATTGCCAAAGCGGGTCGTAATGAAACGCGTCTCGCCTTTCACCTCTCCTCGCTCGATCGCAAGGCTCAAGCTCTGTACATAGATTTCGGCCAAGCGCTTGCTACATCCCATGATGTTCGTGGGGTTCACCGCCTTATCCGTACTGATCATCACAAATTTCTCCACGCCATAGCTTACAGCGGCATCCGCCATCACACGAGTACCGAACACGTTTGTTCGGATCGCCTCGCAGGGGTTCTCTTCCATCAAGGGGACATGCTTGTAGGCCGCCGCATGGAACACCACTTGGGGGTGCCAGTTGCGGAACACATAATCCACACGGTCCGGGCTGCGAACATCGCCGATCACCGGAACAAAGTTCAGTTCCTTGTATTTCTCTTCCAATTCCAAACGAAGATTATGCATCGGAGTCTCAGCGGAGTCGAAGCAAACCAACTTCTTAATCGGAAAATGAGCCAGCTGGCGACAGATCTCGCTACCGATACTGCCGGCGGCTCCCGTGACAAGCACGGTCTTCCCTTCCAACAGATTGCCGATCTCATCCAGATTGATATGGATCTCCTCACGACCTAGCAAATCCTCGATACGGATCTCTCGGACGGAACGTTTCGCCTCACCTCCACGTAGCTCCTCCATCTCCGGGACTACCAATGTCTTCAAGGAGGCCTGCTCGCAATAACGGATCAAACGGTCACGCTCCTGATGGGCAACCTTTATATTCGGGAAGAGAACGCCATCCAAGCTGTTGCGAGGGATCAAGCGATACAGATCCTCCACGTTCTCGATCTGGTAGACCGGTAACTCCGCGATCCGGATGCTTTTCTTGGAATTGCCAAAGGAAAGGAAGCCCATGATGCTATAATTCTGCATGAATACCTGACGGTTCGCCGATGTGGCGATCATCACGCTCTCCTCCTCCGTGCCAAAGACCAGTACCCGCTTGCGTTTCTTGCCGAGTTGCAGAAGGACGCTGTTATAGACATTGATCACGAAGACACGCAACGTGACCAACATCACGATCGTCAACGTACTGTCCATGATTCCACCCAACCAATAGATAGAAGGGCTGAAACGGGCTTTCAACAGCCAAAGCAGCAGGAACATCAAGAGCGACTTGCCGATCGCAGCACCACCGATCCGCCACAAGCCACGCAGCGTGGAATGACGAATAACCCCATGATATGCTTTGAACAGCAAGAACGAAACGATACTGGCCACAAATGAGGAGAGGCCTACTTTCAGCACATCAGACTCTCCTATACGTATATGCAGAATGGAGAACATTCCTAGTACGCCCAGCAACGACACGGAGAGCGAGACGAAAAGGTCCGCACTAAAAATGATCCAACGGTTGATATACCGCAAATTCACCAGACGGCCTAAGGCCAATCGCCATCTGCCCTTATGAAAATCCATCATTTGTATTTTGTTTGTTTTATATTCAATGCCCTAACTTTTCCCAACGGCGGTGCCTGTGACTCGTGGCGTCCCGAAGCGGCGGGCGTAATACAGCTTTCCAATGCGGTCAACGCTGCAAACCCCGCAACCCCTACGGGCGTAATACAGCTTTCCGTCCGCAAGATCGTACCATCACCCTGGTGGATGATTTGGATCGCATGGGTTGCATTGGGCACGATCTGCACATTGCAACCGTAGATATGGAAGACGAAACGTGCTTGTTCCGCCCGCTCATGGTTTTCTGTCATATCGTAATTTTTTCAGTAAGGTTATCACTTTTCGTTTCCCTTGGAAAACGAGGTATATATGAATTGCCCTATGAAGTATATATCAATTACCTAACGCAGTATATATCCTCGGGCATATGCAGTATATCTTCTCAAAAACGGCCAGTTGAGCGGTGTCTGAGACGACTGCTCCACGCATCGTTGATACGGGCACGGATGTTGCTGACGCTTTTACCCTTCGTGATTCGGGGGGTGATGGGTAGAAAGAGGCGGATGAAACGCTCTTTGACCATCTCCTCGGGGGTTATTTTCAGCTCGTTCTCTTGCATGACCAGAATGACTTGGGCCAACTCGGTAACCGTCCGGCACTCGACGATCTGCGCAAGATAGCGTTCCAGATCCTCTTCTTTATTTATATAGGCACGAAAACGGATCGTTTCAGGCATGAGACCGGATCTACCGTCCCCCTCTTCTAGGGAGGTCTCCCCGCAATATTCCCCCACATAGAAGTTCTGGATGGCTTCCGTAGCGTTGGGGAGTATCTGGTTATTGCCGCCGTGTATGGTAATCGTTATATCAGACATAAGGTATATATGAATCGTTTGTCAATGAAAAGTAAACAGTTTGTCAACGGTTATCAACGGATTTGATTTCGCTATCCGGGGGTTGTACTTTCGCATTGTCAACAATAAGTTTAATCTTTTAAAAAAAGAAGTATGATTAATTATTCAACTTACATGTGGAAAAGTCCACTGGATGAGACAGCAAAGGAACAGGCGTACGCCAAGAACCAAGTGACGAAAGTGATGAGTTTCGATGATTTCGTGAAGCACATCTCAGATCACAACGGTGTTTTCACACGCGGCACGGTAAAAGGCGTGGTAAGCGACACCTGCTCATGTCTAGTGGAACAATTGCTGAACGGCTACAAGGTACAATTCGGCGAACTAGGAATCTTTAGCATCTCCATCACCTGCGAGCCGGCCGCTACACTCAAGGACTTCTCCAGCGATAATATCAAGGCAGTGAACATTCTATTCAATCCGGGTATAGACTTCGAGAACCTACGTTCTAAGGCAGAATTCAACCTAGTAACCAGCCGCGCGATCCAAGCCGCCTCGCTGAAGGCGGTAAAGGAGAATAAAGACACGGTAGACTTGGCAGCGTTGAAGAAAGGAGACTCAGAATCTCCCGATGAGATCTAAATCCTACCATTGAGAAATACGGCTCTTAACCATGAAGCTTATTTTATTCATTTATTTAAAGACTACAAGTATGAAAAAAACAAATTGGAAGAGCGTCTTGCTCTACATCATCCGTATTGTCGAACTGGTCATCACCGGTGCTGCCGGTGGAGCCGCTAGCGGTTGGATCGGATGAGAACCATCACGTTGATTATCGTGCATTGCTCTGCCAATAGGCAGGGGAGCACTTTACGGATGATGGACATCCACCGTCTGCATCGCTCTCTCGGCTGGAAAGGCTGCGGATATCACTTCGTTATCCCGACCGATGGTACGATCGAGACCGGTAGGCCCCTTGAACAAGTGGGCGCTCACTGTAAGAACCACAATCGGTACAGTATCGGGGTTTGCTATATCGGAGGACTCGCCAACGATGGAAAGACTCCCATGGATACCCGAACGGAAGCCCAACGAGAAGCCCTACAGGGTTTGCTTCGTGAATTGCATCAGCGATTCCCCAAAGCCCTAATCGTGGGACATCAAGACTTGGACCCGTCGAAATCCTGTCCCTGTTTTAATGTCGTGAACGAGTTTTCCGATTAGTTTAACGCAGGGAGTCCCTTCACCTCCCTCGTATGCCACGCTTGGTAGGCGGGAGCGGAGAGTTCAGGTACAGTCAATAACTTGTAATCCGCCCCGTTCTGCTTAGCTATATGTTTTCGTTCATACAAACGAAGGGAACGATCCGTTACGGAAACCATGACAACCGGAAAAGGATAAGCGTACAGGCGCATCGGCGTGATCTCACTATCCGGAAAGGCACGACGCAATTGATAAGCGGAACGTTCGAACGCGACCCAATAAGATCCCGTACAATATAAATGGATCGAGGTCTGATTCGCACACTCACGATTCATGATCTCTCTCAAATGCCCTTTCAGCAATAGCATCAAACGGATACCGGAGGGAATTTCGCTTTCCTTTCTCATGACAGTCTACTATTTAATGTTTTAGCCAAATATCGTAATCGTGTAAACGCTGTATCAACAAGGCCTTGCTTCTCTTAGGCGAAGGGTCATCCCGCCAGGGATCTACCAGCTCATGCGCCATACGGTAATACAGGTTGCTATTCGTGCAGCCGTAAAGCGTGACGAGTAGCAAGGCACGAGAATTCACTGCCTTAACCAATAGAAGCATATTGCGTAGGGTGGAATACAAGCGTTCAAACTCCTCTTCCTGATCCAACAGCTTATAGGCCGGAAGGAGTAATGAGTAAACCTTGCAACGCATCACGTCGGTCTCCACACGAAGGGAAGCATAGCCCTTCAGCACCTCATGAACCAAAAGTTCGTCTTCCTTTCCCAATTTGCCCGAGAG
>OLQJ01000422.1_pt1 | contig 25287 bp, 16 predicted proteins | sample 1673231 | NCBI WGS metagenome assembly OLQJ01 (sample SAMEA3136769, study PRJEB25190) | human gut metagenome | biome: human gut; feature: human-associated habitat; material: faeces | place: Austria | collected 2013
TTTTAACATCACCGGATTGTTCGTCTTTTACCTTCAAGTCAACTTGATTGTTATCAACTTTGTAAGAGCCGTCTGCGGTGTTGTTCGGATTAGCAATTAAGCGGTAATCTGTAGCACTTGCATTAGACGCTTTCAAAGCATCGCTAACCTTCTTAAGTTGGTCTTCTGTCGCTGCGCGTCCCTCTACATACGTAGGATCTGAAATGTCCCAAGTTCTATTATCTAAACCTGTTACAAAGTTACCAGTTTGGTTGCCACCTTTTTTATCCGCTACCGTATGATTACCTACAGTGGCAGTGCCTGCTTTCACAGTGTCAGATGCCGTTACAGATTGCAAACCGGTCAAGTTTTTCGCCAATTGCAATTGTAATTTTGCATTCCCGTCTGCACCGACAGCCGCAGAAGTAACACCGATATTATTGCCTGTAGCAAGATCAGAAGCGCTTGTTACACCACCGTTGATGTCCACTTGTTTGTTAAGCTTAACATTGGATGTAGCACCCATGTCGCCTTTGAATTTGAGGCCGTCGTTCAAGGTTGCCACTTCTTCGTTAGAGCCATCAGGTTTTTGGTATGTAATACGTGTTGTAGTTGTACCAGGAGCACCATCTACACCGGGTTGACCGTCACGAGTAACGGAAATGTTAGTTGTTACACCGTCTTTACCGTTGATGCCGATTTTACCGTCTTTGCCGTTTGCACCGGTTGCAGTAATTGTCTCTACATTAAGGTCTTTACCAAGTTTCACATCAATTGTGCTGTCGCCGTTAGCGTCTTGAGAGATTTCCGTAATGATATTGGAGTTATCCCCTTTAACTGCTACTTTGGAGCCCAATTTATTTGTTTTTTCACCGCCTGTATTAGCGTCGAATTTCAAGCCTTTATCAATAAGATCTTGTTTAGTTGTATCAATTTTATTGTTTAATTCATTCTTAGTATTTGTGATTTGGTCACCAAGATCTTGCTTAACTTGATGTAATTGACCGCCGTTTACAGCATCTTTAGAACCAGCTGCTACGTTGCCGTCCTTCAAGTTAGTGATTTTTGTACCGTTAGCACCTTCCAAAGTTACTGTATCTTTGTCAGTTTCACCGTCGTATTTCACGGAACGATCTTTTACTTTATCAAGTTCAGTTTTGGACGCAATATCCTTAATTGTCACAGTATTAACTGTACCGGATTTATCGTCCTTCACTTGTAAATCAACTTTATTGTTATCAACCTTATAAGAACCATCTGCCGCATTGTTCGGATTAGCAATTAAACGATAATCAGAAGCACTTGCGTTAGCCGCTTTCACAGCATCACTCACAATCTTAAGTTGATCTTCTGTTGCCGCACGGCCAGATACATAGGCAGGATCAGTTAATGTCCAATTTTTATTGTCCAAACCGGATACAAAGTTACCGTTCTGAGTAGCACTTTTGTTATCTGTTACAGATTGGTTACCCATAGTAGCAGTACCAGCTTTTACAGTTTTTGTAGCAGTTACCGTATTAACATTGATATCTTGACCCAATGCAACCTTAATTGTTGTATCGTCGCCACTTTGTGTAATTGTAGTGTTGATGTTAGTGCCATCACCAGCTACTGTTACCTTGGAGCCTAATTTATTTGTTTTTTCGCCGCCATTATCAGCGTCGAATTTCAAACCTTTATTAATAAGCTCTGTTTTTGTAGTATCAAGTTCTGTTTTAGACGCGATATCCTTGATAGTTACAGTTTTCTTATTCGCAGGATTTTTAGCATCTTGTACAGTTAAGTCAACTTTATTGCCAGATACAGTGTAAGCTTTATCAGCAGCACTGCTATTTTCAACTAATTGATAGTCAGGAGCATCTACGTCAACTTTATATGTTTTATATGTACCGTCAGTACCTTCTGTAATCGTTGTGTTTTTACCAGCAACAACTTTTACTGCTTTTTGCGCTTCATCACGAATAACGGATTTACCGCCGTCTGTAATGTTGGACAAGTCTTTATTTGCCGCATTGTCGATTTTATTCTTAGTAGCATCAGTCAACGTCACATCAATTGTTTGGTTGTTAACAGATGTTGTAACATAAGAACCATCGCCTTTTACAGTCAATGTTTGGTTATCCAATAAAACGTCGTTATTACCAGTGTTACCAGCTACTTTCAAATTAACATTGCGCAATTGTGCCACATTAACAGCATCAGTATCCGCAGTACCTGCAGCCACGTTTGTGATCTGACGAGTTTTTGTACCGCCGTCACCTACGGACATCGCACCCATAGTGGATGTCAACGCAGCGCCAGTCAATCCGCTATATCCGTTTGTACGGCTGTCTGCAGTTTTAACATTATAACCTACTTTACCTGATGCAACGGAAGCAATGGAGTTTGCACCCAATGCAACGCCGTCATCTACACTGGATTTAGCTTTATAACCGATTGCAGTGCTATTCGCATTCGCTGCAGTTGCATCAGCACCGACAGCTGTCGCAAAGTTACCTGCTGCAGAAGTACGTACACCAGCTGCTATCGCGTTATTGCCTGTAGCACCTGTGTTATCGTAGTTCGCATCGGCAGATGTGCCTTTAGCACTGAAGAAATTCGTTTGCGCCGCTTCAACAGCTTCTTTTACCGTATGGTACGTACTGTTCTTGATATTGAAATCAGGCGCTTTATATGTAGAACCATTCGCTTCATAGCCCGTATATGTAGGACCTGCGATGGATTTTGCCAAGTTACTGTTTACAAATTTTAATTGTTTTACATTTGTTGCGTCAGTATCGTTTTCACCACCTGCTACGTTGATGATACGGCGTTCAGAACCTACGTTACCTACCGCAACTACACCGTTTGCAACATTGTTGTTTTGTTGATTAGTGAAAGCAGAGTAACCATTAACCAAGGCACCTCTTACTTCCGTACCAGTACCCAATGCCAAGGAATTATTGGATTCTGCAACGGCATTTGTACCGATAGCCATGGAGTTAGTACCTGTAACAGTAGCACCAAGACCGATAGCTGTCGTATTAGTATTGTTTGCTTTCGCTTCTTTACCGATTGCAATGGCACCATCTTTAGATGCATTAGCCGCACCGCCAAGTGCAAGCGCATCAGCACCCAAGGATTTTGCATTACCACCTAATGCGATAGAGTTCGATAATTTGGCTTGGGAAGAACTACCCATAGCGATAGCATCAGCACCAGCAGCATTAGAGCTACTACCCATGGCAAAGCTGCTTACACCACTTGCATTGGCACTTTTACCCATCGCTACCGCATTTTGTGCGGATGATTGCGCCGTATTACCGATAGCAAAGGCATTCTCTGCACTAGCATTAGCACTATAACCCATAGCTACCGCATTAGCGCCACCAGTACTGGATGAGGAACCGAATGCCATAGAATCAGCTGCAGCAGTAGATGTTCTCGCCTTTGTACCAAATGCAAGAGAACGAACACCTTCTGTTACAGTATTACCATTGGCGTTATATTGTGCACTAGGAGTACCATGTTGTTGACCAGGCAATTTTATAGTTTCTGCTGCACCGATTGCAATGGATTGATCCGCTTTTGCTGTAGCAGAATAACCCATGGCGAAACTACCGTTACCCTTTGCCCAAGATGCAGTACCTAATGCTGCGGAGAACTCACCTTCTGCAGCGGATTGACGCATCATAGCCAAGGAGTTAAATCCGCTCGCCTTTGTAGCTGTACCAAGAGCCATAGCGGAAGGAGCTGTTGCCTGCGCATAATGACCTAAAGCAAAGGAAATACCACCTGTGGCTTGAGCATAGTTACCAATAGCTAAACCGGAATAATAGTTTGTACTACCTTCTCGTATATTTGTATTACTACCAATAGAAATACCAGAAAACATATTGGTTGTATAATTGCTGCTATCATTACTATTATCAAATGGTTTCAAATTCCCTGGATTTTGATAGTTGTATAGATAACTACCATCACTAGCCTGTGGTCTGCCAGTAACATACCCAGCACCATTTACACCATCAATAATCATAGCAGTATGATCGCCAGCCGCATGAACCGCAGTAATATTACCACCCATCAATAATGCGGCTACCGCCATAACAGCACTCATACGTGCCCAAGTTGTACCAGTTTGTACAGATTTTGCTTTACCGCCACCTGTTTTTACGATTTCAGATACTACAACGTAGCATTTTTTAGTCTTACTCCAAATAACATTATAAATTCGATTCATGATTATCCTTTCTTACCGAAAACTCAGTAAAACACACCACTTGTGTTGCATAACATTGCAAAGATAATAAAAAGAAGAAGTATAAAGATTAGTTATCATCTACACTTCTTGCACAGAATAATAGTATTCTAAATTACAATCTGAATACTATAAATATTTATGATGTATCATCATATACTCACCCACGGCAATACAATATCAAAAAATTTCTATCTTGTAAATAACTTTTTCATCTTTTCTTCATTTTTGTCGTTTATTTATTTCTAATTTAATACTTTTTAATTTTAAGAAATAGAATCTTCATCTTTCCTATCATTTATTACGATAAATCCACATATCGGGATATAACGATTATTGTAATTACGTAATCAATTTCATATTTTTAGACTTTTCAGTTTAATGCTTTCATAGATAAGATAATTTTATATACAGAAAAATTATCAACTACAGGTACACGAAAAAGCCGAGGCCCTAGAGCCTCGGCTTTCACAATATAAATCATATATATAAGTATTCTATTTTTTATTGACCCTTACACGTTCAATAGTCGGTTGTCCTTCATGGTTCTTGGCAATAGTATCCACACGGAATAGTGCCATTTCAGGGCCAAATTCAGATACAAGTCGATCATCGACAGCAACACCGTTTTGAATAGCTCGGTACACAATTTGAGCAAATTCATAACGGGTCAACATACGGTCTCCTCCGAATGTACCATCAGGATAGCCTTCCACAAGACCCCGTCGAGATAGATCGCTAACCGCCGCATATGCCCAGTGATTATTCGGCACATCAGGGAATAATGTGCTGCGGTCTGCTTTCATATTCGTTCCGGCCAATCCATTCAAAAGAGCCGTCAACTTTTGAATCTGCGCATTTTGTACCGCTACAGTTTTCTTAAGTTCCAAAACTTCCTTACCGATGGCTACACGAGAACGGGATACATTACTGTGAGCACCTACTTTCACAGACATACCCGCATTCACAACGGTTTCACCATTACCGACAGTAGATCCTACACTAAATTGCAAGTCCTCATTCGGTCTATAAAAAGCCCCCAATGCAGCAGCGTTGCCATCATGGTAGTGGCCATAACCAGCAGCAAAGTCCCATTTAGCATCAGGATCGAAATCCAATGGATGCAAAGCGGCAAGTGCGGCCGCTCCAGCCACAGATTTGTTGACCTTTTTATCGAGACGAGCTACATTCCTCCCCATATTGGTTACATCCTGCTTGATATTAGTAATGTCACCTTGAATATTGGTTACATTCTTTTTAATATTGGTCACATCACCTTGTATATTGTTAATATTTGTTGTGTTATTTGTAATCTGGTTTGTTATATCGTCAGATAGGCTTACCTTATAATCCTTAATAGTTCCGTTCGTCGTAGTTGTCACATTAATATGCTTACCTGCGCTGACGGTAGTGGAGCCGGTCGCATTCACTTGATTTTGCAACTTTTTGAGCTGTGCCACATTCACCGCATCCGTATCCTTTGTACCGGCTGCTACGGATGTAATCTGACGCGTAATATTGTTATTTACATCACCGACAGATACAGCCGATTTAGTTGCCTTCCATGTAGAATCCGTATTCGTAGACTGTGCCTTTGTGCTCGGATCATACCCAACGGCGCCAGCCGCTACAGTAGCCTTCGATTCACTGCCCAATGCAACGCCACCCTCTACGGTTACATTCGTATTATGTCCGACAGCGACCGCATTATTAACAGATGTCGTAGTCTTGCTGTCTGTGGAACCAATGAGAACTGCATGATTCGCATCTTTTACCTCACGATTATCCCCCATTACAAGACTATTCTTAGAATTAGTCACCGTATTTTCAGACCCTATTACGGTCGTATTGGACACCTTATCCGCCGTATTGTGAAAGCCCGTCAACATGGTATTCGTACTTTCATTGCCTTTAGAGCCAGTCAATGTATTATTGACACCCATAAGTGCGGAGCGAAGTGTATAATCCGCCTTATTACCGCTACCAAATGCCATAGTAGAACCGCCACCATTAGAATTTTTGACAGCAGAACGTAATTTCTCAGCTAGTTCTTTAGCGGAATTACCTCCCGAACTTGGCGCTGAAATATCGGCTACAGAATTCGTTATTTCATTCCCAGCACCAAATACGAGAGACCCATTGGAGTTAAAGGTTCGATTGGCAATACCTACGATACTGTTCGCAACCCCCGAATAATAGCTACCCGTTTTCGATTCAATGCTATTCAATGTACCATTAATGGTGGCACCGAAATTCTTTGTAGAATTTGCAAATCGTCCACCATTATAATCACTGGAGATAATATTATATACACCTGTACTTGTAGTAAAAGCTCCATTGCTAAAGCTATTAGCACCAATTGTTGTAGCATATACATTTAATGCATCTTTTCTTGTGGACGCACTATCTACCGTAGTATCACCAAGTTCCCCTTTATAATTATGAGATCCAATCATGGTGCTGCCAGTACGAGCAAATGTATTGTCACCGATAGCGACACTGCCTACCACCTTTGTAGGATCTTTAGGAATCCTCGCCGATGATAACCAAGTACCACTGTAGGTAGTCTGCCCCAACGCAAAGCTAGCCTCTCCACCACCGGCCATATTTTCGACCTTTGCATTTTTACCGATAGCTATACTACCGCCTTGGCTAGCATAGTTATTAATACCTGCACCATTGCCGATAGCTACATCGCCCGTAGCCGCACTAGCACCATTCGAGTAAGAAATACTAGCACCTTTGCCAACGGCTACGTTTTCCGCCTTCGGTGCATTACTGCCCGTGCCGATGGCTACACCGTTACCGCTGCCCGGTGCCACATCCACCGCTCCGGCCACATATAGGCTCGATAACAACACACCATTAATCAATACAGATAATATAAGTTTACGCTTGCTCATTTTATCCTCTCCATTCCCTAATGAATTCCACGTTTAACTTATTCTTCATTATATTTTCATGAATATTGTGCCACTCTTTTTCTATTTTGTAAACAAAATAAATTTTTATGAATTAGTGTATAAAAAAAGGAACTGTCTTTTCATATCAGATGACAATCATCTGATACTATAAAACAGTTCCCTATGTTGCTTTTATCTAAAAAATAAATATAGATTCTTATGCTACTTTTATCAAAATAATAAATATATATATCTCAATCTATCAATCAACGTGCACCGTATGTTGGCGACGCACATTTTCCAACATATTCGCACGAACCGATACTTTTGTATCCAATCGATGGTTACCACCAAACCATGCCGTATCGACACCGGCTAGACGGAACATGATTTTTCCGTACGGACTGCCGTGCTCATGCTCCGGCTTGTTGTAGCCCATGTCCACGGAAATCCTCGGCGTGAGCTGTAACTCCGTACCAATGCGCAAGCCATGCTTATCCTCACTACGCCGCAACTGCCAACGATAGGCTTCCATGTACACGCGCGCCCAACGAGCATTCTTAAAGCTAGTTCCATATTCCGCAGTATATCCGTTAGACACGCTCTCCAAGTGCGTCGCACCGTCAAGGGAACGCTCGCCAGACACACCGCGATACCAGTTCATACGAAACGCACCGATCTCCGACACATACTCCAGCCCGACACTCATGCGACTGTGATTACCTCTGAACCGATGGTCATAAAACAGATTACCACCGTAATAATGGTCATCGTTAGCAGCAATTCGGCGATAGCCGATACCTATATTCGCCGTCGTTCCTGTATCCGCTGCATTCGCCAATCGCTCCTGTGTAAACCACACATGACGAGATGTCTCATTATAATGACCTAGTGGTTGCAATGTTTCCACACCGTACAAGGGCTTCCAGTTTTTCTGAAAGCGCAATGATACGACAGTTCTCTGCATCCACGGTTTCGCCTTCGATCCGTGCATTGCGGAATGAACACCCGTCATGACCACCGCCTGCAACGCAGAGTTGACTGCATCCGTATCGGAATAACGAGTCGTTTTTTTATCTGTAGAGTCCGGCATCTCCAATCCGCCCTGACCGATGACATGATCTGGAGTATGAGACGAATTAACATGGAAGGTATCTAAGTCGTCAGATAATACGGTCTTACTTTCACTATGAACTTGTTTTACCCTAGTCCTCTGCATAGGCTGCGCTGTTCTGTCCACCTGTTTTCCCGACACAGGCATGACAAACATACATAAGGCACTCATCAACACGATTATATATTTCATTACACACTCTTACGTACAAACACACTTTTCATTACGCACATAATTATTTACTTAATTATGTACTTAATACGTCATTACACACGATTACACACGCCGATGACTCATGATTTTATCATGAACAAAACATGAAATTATTTCTATTTTATATAAATATATAGAGGCTTGTCAATGCATATAGAATGCAATGTATACATATAAAATGCTAGAATACAATTTATAGAATAAATAAATATTTAAACTTTATAATTATGTGTCAAAGATTTCTTATTAACTATAAATACCTATAGAATATATTGTATATTTATTGGATTTATGTGAATATTCTATTTACAATATACCTTTTTGGTATTATAGTAGCCATGTAAGTCTTTTTATGAAAGTTTTGTGAAAGTTTGTTTGTACACAAAGGAGTGTATACGATGAGTAAGAAACGTTTTGTATTAGCAAGTGTTGTAATGGTAGCTTTATCCGCCTCAGTTTATGCGGCGCCGGTCAATATCGTTGATAACAACGGTAACATTGGCAAGGAAGGTCAAACTTTCACCGCAGGAACAGGTGGCAATATCACCCTCGGTGAGAACGCCGGTGCGGCGAACGGAAAAGGTAAGGGGCCCAATGCCCAAGGCAATAACATAGCCTTGGGTGCAGCTGCTGGGGCCGGCTCATCAGGCGGCGGCAATATCAACCTTGGGGCGAAGTCATTCCGAGGCAGTACTGGCGATTTTAACGTAACCGTCGGTTTCGCCGCAGGTAATGATAGCAAAATGACAAACTCCATTGTCATGGGGAATCAAGCAGGGGAAAAATCAGAAGGCGATAAGAACGTCTGGCTTGGTAATTTTCAAGGTGCTAACAGTAAGGCCAGCAATACCGTGGCAATCGGCTCGAATTCAACAGTAAACGGTCAGTTCGACCTTGCCGTAGGGCATTATGTGAATGTAAAAGCCGCAAAAGGTTTGGCTGTAGGCTCTTATAATACACTATCAGAGAAAGCGACCGCATCCGGTGTATTCGGCCAGGGCGAATACGGTAAAACAGCTATTGATGCAGCCAATTCTTACAGTATAGGTAATTACAACCACATTTCTGGAGAAAACACCTTTGTTCTCGGCAATAATGTGACTACCTCTCTAAAAAATGGCGTTGTCCTTGGCAATGATTCCACTGACGGCGATGTAATCGGTACAGCAAGTCATACCTTTGAAAATGGTACTACCGTCAACTATGCTGGCACCTCCCCTGTATCAACAGTATCCGTAGGGGCTAAGGGCAAGGAACGGACCATCACCAATCTCGCAGCAGGTCGCGTGAGTGCTACCTCTACAGATGCGGTCAACGGATCCCAACTCTACGGCGTTCATCAAATGATTGATACCCTTGGTAAAAGTACAAGTCAACAGCTTAATAATTCTATCATCACTATTGAAAAATCTGTACAACATGTATCTCAAGAGGTACAACGTGTTGAATCGGAATCCAATAAAGGTGATGCTCGTGCCGCTGCATTAGCTGCATTACATCCATTACCATATGATCCGGATAATCGCGTTCAATACATGGCGGGCTACGGTCATTATAAAAATGCAAATGCAGTAGCTCTAGGTGTAGGCTATTATCACAAAGATAATCTTTTACTCACCACAGGGTTTACGATGAACAATCACGTTATGGCCAATGTAGGTATCACCTATAGACCAGGAAAATCTTTGTCTACTGCTATGTCCCCTGCCTCTTATAATGCACTAGAACAACGCGTACAAGCATTAGAAACACAAAATAAAGATCTACAAGAAACAGTAAAACGCTTAGTAGACAAACTTGAAAAATAATAAGATCCCTTTATGGTAGTCCTATGACTACTTTCACAAAAACACACTAAAACCAAAAAGCTGTACACACAGTCGATTTTTGAACCACCTTTGATGTTACATTCATTTTGACATCAAAGCCGTTCAGTCTAATCTATGTATGTACAGCTTTTATCATTATTTATATGTAGTTATTATAATAATGTATTTCATCTCAATTTGACGATATATATTTTTATCCCTATAATATAGGTAGATAGCCAAGCGAGTGGTTCCGTTAGGCTCATCTCAAAACTATAAATAATTGATGAAATGGCCTTTCAGTTATCCAGTTACTGGTAACGAAGGGCTATTTGTCTTTTCCAAGACAAATAAGAGCCACAAGTGCTCCAAAGGCAATAACTACAGTTATTACCTCTAGAATTAGCATGATTAACTCATAATCACTCATAGACACCCCTCCCTTCATTAACGAAGAGAGGCCCAACCTCGTTGGCTATCCTAATCCTATTATAAGTCGAACTAATGCTCGATACAATAAGAAACGTTTTAAAGAAATATATGAATGAATCAATAGACGACTTTACCTATCATGCAATTATCGATGTACTAAAATCGCTCCTATCTATTAATAATTCGCTTAAAATTTATGTGTAAATCCTGCATTTACAGACCAACCGGCCTTATAATCACCAGATAGACCTGTACTAATATCAGCAAAGATGCTGTTATTTGCATTAAAACCGTAGCGACCTCCAAAGGCTAAATCTGTCCAAGTGCCTTTAATGTCCTCGGAAGTGTATTTAGTAGTAGCACCACTTGTATACGTAGTTTTTACTGTACCGGAGAATACATGGTTAACACCAAGACGAGTATATAGATTACCTGCGCCGAAATGTTTACCGATTTCAAGGCCAAGACCGCCTACTGTACTGCTCACACCAGACTGATCTACTTTCATACTGCCAGCATTGAAGCTATCACCACCAAAGTGAGTATAGCTCAATTGTGCTTGTGGCTCGATATATGTACCATTAGAAAGTTTCACGGTTTTACCATAGCGTGCACCAATTGTATACGCATTAGCTTTAGTCTCACCAGAAAATTTTTCACCAATCTCATTACGAACAGTGAAATCGTTAGATGCACGACCTACTTGGGACTCAATATGGATATATTGGTTGTTACCAAGATTTTTCAAACCATACGCACCAACAGCAAAGGCTTTTTCCTTACCAGAGCCGTTGAAAACGTAATCATCGTTACCACGAAGATAAGAAACTTGACCACCTACGGTCCAACCGCTACCAGTTTTAGCATCGTAACCACCTTGGATACGCGTGTATGTTGTATCTGTATCGATTCCGCTTCCATTAAAGTTGTATTTACCTCCACCAACGCGAGCCCAAATACCTGTTGGTTCACCTTGTTGTAATACGCGTGAACGATACATATTATCTGTCAACGTTCTCCAACCATTAATATTACTCATGATGGCGGAACGAGTACCACGCATATGTGGCGTATCAAAGGCACCCATATTGACATTCATCTGAGGATTCTGCTCAAGAGCTGGTACTTGTTTTTCCTCAGTTTTTGGAGTCGGTTGCGGTGTTGGTTTCACTTCCGGCTTAGGTGTTGGAACCGGAGCCGGTTTTACCTCAGGCTTCGGAGTCGGTTGCGGTGCTGGCTTTACCTCAGGCTTAGGCGTTGGTACCGGAGCCGGTTTCACCTCAGGCTTCGGAGTCGGTTGCACCTTACCATACTCATATTTACCCTGACCATTTTTATCAGCCTGCCACGTGATAGCACCTTCCTTAGCATGACCTTCGGTTAATACTTTAAAACGCGCAGATTCAGCACCTTCAGAAGCAATAGCAACCGTGCCTTGAAGATTTCTTTCACCATTTACATAATTATGGTAGTACACCTTATGCGCCAAATTATCCAAAACTTTATTTACATTGTCCTCAGTAGACAAGTCTAAGCCCTTACGACTCGTGTACATATGAGCACCGGAATTAGGTGCCGCACTTGTAATATGAACATCACCACCCCAGAATGATTCTGGAGTCAATCCATTTACAATATTTTCACGCTCTTTATAACTTGGATCCTCTTTATCATCATACTCACCATTTGGATCATACACAAAATTTACATGGCCTTCTAATTTATCAATGTGAATTTCATTATGCTCACTTTGAGTTACTATGGATTCAAAATTACGATTTTTTGAACCGACCAAACGATGTACACGGCTTGGAGTTGTCATTGTGCTATAACTAGTACCATTCAAACCGCCTTGATACATATGGTCCCAATAACCACGATCACCAAGAAATACATTGATATGGTTTGGCTGTTTTGCATTCTTATCTGCTAAGTTGAGAGCAAAGCCAGTCCATAGTACTTCATCACTATCTACACCGATATTAATTTCAGATGGATGTGTATTGCTACCATCGATACGTACATCGCCTTCAATGGACATATCATGGCCAGTAAAATTACCCTTATTACCATCTACGCCGAGATTTACAGTACCGCCTTTAGCAATAACAAGTGGATTACTGTCACGACCAACTTGAAGATCGCCATTTTTAATATTCACAGTACTTCCATTTTGACTAGTAATGATAGTCTTTCGTCCATCCATTAGTCTACCAGATACATAATCTGCATTAATAGTACTCTTATTATCTGCATCAATTCCAAACAGTGTCCCTTGTACCTTTCCCAAGTTTAAAGTTTCACCTTTAACAGCACTAACAACAGGATATTCTGCCATTACATACGGCACTACAGAGCTAGCAATCGTCAGGGCAATCGCTAAGGATAAATTCGCTTTACACATGCGTTTCATAATAACCCTCTCTTATTCACACTATAAATTATAATTAAACATTTTTAATTATAATTTATAAGGCTATTATTGTAAACATAAGAAAACTGTTTCATCATCAAAAAATAATAAATAACAAAAAAAGGCGGCACCTAAGTGCTGCTCATAATTATAAAAAAATCTATTGAAAGCTATATTATCATTTATTCGAATTTGACGATATATATCTTTATCCCTTTAATATAGGTAGATAGCCAGACGAGTAGTTCTGTCGGGCTCATCCCAAAAGAATAAAGAATATGATGGAATGGCCTTTCAGTTCTCCAGTCACTGGTAACGAAGGGCTATTTTCTTTTTCCAAAGCAAAAGAAAAGGCAGAGATTATGTAACATGTCCTCCATTACTAGATGTTCAGTAATGGAGGACATATCAATAATTCCTGCCTTTTTTGTTTATCTACGGGCCACGCGCATGGCTGCCATCATGCCTGGCGACTTCCAGACGGATTGGCCATTATCCGATACGAGTTTATTATTATCGTAAAACACGTCTGCATTGTAATAGTTATCATCACTAGATGTCACTTTGTAGCTAAGACCTGCTGTTGTGTACACCGTAAAGTTGAGTATATCTCCCACTCGCTTTACAGAGTCTTGATCTACATACCAGTTATTACCGAGATATGTCGTAGCATACACATCTTGACGAGCTTCTACATCGTTTGTGCTAATGCCAATTAATACAAGCAACGCCGCTAACATATATAAGAATTTACGCATTATAATTACCTCCCGTTTTATGGTAAGAATACTTATATATTATACCAAAAAACACCGATAATCGCATTATAATGGCAGTACTTTCTCAACCCTTAACTGAATTCGCTCGAGGCTCGGCGTGATTGCTTTCATCACAGGTTTTTCTATGAAAGCTAACCGCATATAGTCTACAATCATACCGATAACAAAAATAAGCGCCACTACAAGAATTGCATACAGAGGTAATAGTATTGAATCATAGTACTGATACGTTGCCAATACATTATCCCACATGTAATGAAGGAATAGCTTATTATCATGCAATAGGTATATACCAAAGGTAGTAGATGCTACCGCATTGATCCAAGGACGATAAGTGATCTTTACTTTCAAAAAAATAATAAATAAGCCAATGCCTAATAACAATTGAAAGAAGCCATAATCATTTTGCGTAAAGTAGAAAATCTGTTTCATATACACTGGATTCGTCATGGCTAGTACATCAACGAGGATGTCCCCTAGAAAGGCCCCTACAAAGCCTATGGCGCTAAAAATAATACCTATTTTCTTTGTTATATGTGAGCCGTACAGCTTGATGTACGCCCCCATCGAATAGAATACGATAAAGGAAAAGATATGTTTAAATCCAAAAGTGGTATGCGGTACATTAGGCCACAAATTCAGCACCGTCGGCATTAAGAACCAAATTACCGTGGAAACCACTAGGAGTATAACGTAGTATGTATGCTGCAGCCAATGAAGTACTCGATTAATAATAGGCGTTAATAAATAGAGTACTAAAAAGTTCTGGGCGAACCAACTCATGGCACCAATGGGCAATAAGGCTAACATCATATTTCGTGATGTCACCGTATCGAGTCCTAAACCCATAGCCATGCCGAGCATGGCAATGCTGTAAAACCATATTTGCCCAACTAATTTGGCAAACTTGTGCAACTTCAAGCTACTAGAAATCATAAAATAGCCTGTTATCATAACAAAGGCGACTACACCAGCCTTACCTCCAAGTCCAAATACTTGGAGAAACACCTTATTAAACGTTAAATCTGGCGTAAAGGGGAAACAACCGTGCACGCTGAAATGGTGCATAATAATTAGTATCATCGAAATGATACGCAACAACTCAATATTGCTCGCTCTCATTCTCTATACCTCATATTCTTCCTCTCAAACTATATGAATACTACGCCAACTAGTAACTACCATGATGACTTGTATACATCATAAAATACATGAAATATATGAGAATGTTGTGACAATTTTTACACATAAAAAAGACAGCTGATATAATCAACTGTCTTTACAAATTATATATTATCAAGTTACTCTAATATACTTGTTTTTAACATATACGATTCGGTACGACTATTTTTTACCCTTATGAGATGTTCTTCTCATATTTTATATAATCAATTAAATTTCTATATCCTGTTACCATGTTAATCTTGGGTTTCCACCCTAACGACTGGATTTTTTCACTATTTAGAATAAATTTTACATCATGTGCATATCCATATTGATTGGCATTATCTGGTATATCAAATACCACGTCTATTTTACCCTTAGCGACTTCTTTCGCTACTAAATTTGCAATATCTTTGATGCTTCTTGTTTCATTACTATTACATATATTATATGCTTCTCCACATTCTCCTTTAAACAGTAATAGTACCAAAGCGGAAAGTACATCAGTTATATAACAAAAGTTTGATACAGATTGTCCTTTGGTATGTAAAATAATATTTTCATTATGCATAACACTTTTAGCAAATTGCATAGATACACGATTATCTAAAAGTGAAAGACCTGGACCAAAACATTGTGCAACGCGAGCAATACAAATTGGTACATTATATTCATGAAAATAAGCACTACAGTAACATTCACAAATACGTTTACCTTCAGAATACGAACTTCTAACATCTAAATGATTAATATAACCTAAATCATCTTCAGTCATATTTTGATAATCTACTTGCTGAATACCATATTGTTCCATAGAGGATAAATATACGATTTTTTTAACTCTATTCTTTGTTGCATATTGCAAGACGTCTAATGTTGTACTAATGCTACCATTTAACGTTTCAACTGGCTGTGTAACAAAAAACTTAGATGTAGTAGGTGCTGCAGTGTGAAATATATAATCAACAGAATCATTACATGCAACAAGGCCATTAGTAATATAGACTAACTGTTCTGAATTCTTAAGGTTAGAGAACAAAGCCTCTGCCTTTTCTATATTTCTCACGGAACAAATAATATTAATATCTGTTCCATATTTCATATTACTAACTAAAAACAATCGGGTGAGCATAGATCCTATGAATCCGGTTGCCCCCGTTATCAAAATAGTTTTCCCTGAAAGTTTAGATAAGAAAATATGAATATCTTTAGCAGTGCGTTCCAACTCATAAGATAAAACATCATTCATAAATACTAGCCCTCTACTGTTTTAAAATACTCATATGTTTTTATTAACCCATCGTGTAAATTATATTTTGCTGTAAATAAAAGCTCTTTTTCTGATTTATCAGTTGCCAAAACAGAATCTCTAATATCGCCTAATCTAGGCTTATCATAAACTACCTCTATATCTTTACCGCTAATATTTCTAAACTCATCCACTAACAAATTGACGGAACTTGAGATGCCAGTACTTACATTATAAATACCTGTAACCTGGTGTTGCATACCTAAAATATTAGCTTCAACTACATCATCCACATATATAAAGTCCCTTGTTTGTTTTCCATCACCGTAAATAATAATAGGAGAGCCTTGTACAATCGCTTTAGCAAAAATACTAATAACGCCCCCCTCTCCACCATTACCTTGTCGTGGACCAAACACATTAGAATAGCGATAACATATATATGGTAATCCAAAAGCTTCATGATAAATACGAAGATAATGTTCTGTAGTTAACTTTGTTAATCCATAAAATGAAGACGGATTTCCAATCATTTCCTCATTTAGTGGTAATGTATCTAAATTACCATAAACCGCTGCAGAAGATGGCATCAAAAACTTTTTAACATCTAGTTTTACTGCTGCATTAAGTAAATTGATTAACCCCATCAAATTAATATCACAATCTAACATTGGATCACTCATAGATGTGGAAACTTCAGTTTGTGCAGCCTCATGAAATATATAGTCTGGACGAAATTCTTCTAAGACAGAGTATAACTTTGGGTCTCTAATATCCAATTCTACGAATTGTGCTTTCGAATGAACAAATTCTTTGTTTCCTGTATATAAGTTATCAATAACCTGTACAGTATGACCATCCTCTATTAAACGATCAACTAAATGAGAGCCAATAAACCCAGCCCCACCAGTTACAGTTATTCTCATTATTATCCCCTTCTTATAGCCTACTTTTTATTAAATCAAGATAAAACCTTAATTCTTTACTTCTAATAAATAATATTCCCCATGCCACTATTATAAAGATGCTATTACATACAACCCCCAGTAAAAGCCCAAACCAGCCACTATCCAAAGCAATAAACTGTGATAAGAATTTACTGAAATAAACTAATATAAATGTAATTAGAGTATAACGGAAATAAAGTTTAAAATAACTAACCAAAGACCAACGTAATCCGTATTTAAACAAAACATATGGTTCAACTATAAAAGGCATACAAATCGTACTAATAAACATAGCCAATAACACGCCCCAAACATCAAAATATTGAACCAAAACAATGGAAGATCCTAAATTTATTAAGGCCTCTATTAAGGACATATATCGATTTTGCCAAAAGAGCCCCATAGCATCTTTAAATACTAAGACGCCTTTACGCATAAACATTAGATAGAAGTTGATAACCATCCAAAGCACTATACTTTCATCAAAACGATAGCTACTTCCTAGCCAGATGGTAATAAATGGATTTAACAAAAGGTACAAGTTACTACAGATAAAACAAGCCAAATAGGCTGTCATAAATTCTAATCTCTTGAAAATGACTAATTTATGAGCATCATCATGAGACTCATTCAAATTTCCTACAGATGCCTTTAGTGCATTAAATACCTGATCAGACAACTTATCGATACCATTAATAATCAAATAATAATTCGTATATAACGCAACAGCACTTAAACCTACAAATTTTGATAAAATAATATTTGATGTTCCAAAAACGGTAACACCACCAATTTTATGAAGTATTAAGGCCTTTATATTTCTAATAATACTTTGGTATATATCTTTATTTAAAGGCCGAATATTCTTTTCATTTAAAAACGAATATAAGTGATCGGCTTTTCTAGCTATTAAAAAATTCTCAGAAAAGGTCATGCATATACGTAGAATAATATATACCCAAAAACTATGAGTTAAAATGACTAAGGCAATTTGGAATAAACTCCCTATCAGTTGAGTAATCCCTCTGTAATAGTTAGCTATATATTGTTTTTGGTCAGCTATAAGCAAGCATTTTTTATAAGAGTAAAAATAACTAATACCCGTATCAACAACAAAGAGTAAAAAGAAAATATTTAAATATGCAATATTAGGAGGTACCTTTATAAGATATTGAACAAAAGGCGATATACATAATCCTAAAAATAGAATAAGTGTACCAATATAAATATATGCTTTTTTAAATATTCTCATGATTGATTTTGCTGTTTCTAAATCATGATTAGCTAAAGGAGCATATAAACTAAATATAATAGCCGGGCCAATGCCCAATTCAGTAAGAGATAATACAGTTAAAATATTATCAAATAAACCATTTAAGCCTAAATATTCAATAGATAAATAATATAGTAATACAAAACGGATAATGAACTGTAATACCATATTAAATCCATATACAATTAACGTGGAATTTATGTTCTTAATTGCACTAACTGTCCGCATAATATCAGCCTATAATCCCATGATATTGAGGCTATTTTTTACTTCTAAATAAGCCTTAAATGTATAAAAATCAATAGGTGTTGTAATTTTAATATTCTCAGCTGGTCCTATTACTGTAAACAGTTCAGCCCCATAAAACTGCATCATAGATGCCGAATCTATGAACTCCAAGTTTTCAGATCTTGCTTTTTCATGTGCCTTATAAATATCTTTTAAATAGAAGCATTGTGGCGCTTTAGCAAGTAAACATTCATCTCGAGAAAGTATTTTCCCTACATGAGAAAGCTCATTATCTTTTAAAACAATAGTTTCTATAGCTTGTGAAACAGTAATGGCATTACCATATGTTTTTGTGGACGATATACACGTATTAATTAGCTCATCAGAAATAATAGGTCTAACCCCATCATGTAATAAAACTATACTATCTTCATCATATAGTCTTGAAGACTCTTGAATTCCAAGATAAATCGACTCTTGTCCTGTTTTTCCACCTGGAATAATCGATTTGACTTTATCCAAACTATACTTTTGTACTAATTTACTAACCTCTTCAATAATAGACTCTAATACTACTAAAACAATTCCATCAATATTATTATTATTTTGAAAGTGTTCTAGCGTATACACTAATATTGGTTTCCCATTAACTTCTAGCAATTGTTTCGGTGTACCAGTAGAACTCATGCGTTGTCCAGTTCCTCCAGCAAAAATAATACCTATATTCATGCTATACCCCTATACATTAAATCTCATATGCTCTAATACTTGATATTTTACGTTTACCTTCTGGTGGTATTTCCATATAGTTACGACCATATAAATTACTTAAATATGTATCGTAACATGAAAAAACCTCTAATTTTAAATCTCTAAACTCTATAGGAACACGTTTTTCAAAAGCATCCTTTACCATACATTCAGCTTCACCATAAACGCCACCAGTAATAGCGCCTACATGATCAGAAGTATTATAATCATACTGTTTTGCTAATTGATCTAATTTATGAGCCCAATATTTATATCCCACACATTTAGCAAAAATAATTAATATAGACTTGATAAATGCTCTAGTAAATGATTTACCATGTCCTAATTTAGCATCACACAGTTCAAGCATCTTACTATAAATTTTACGTTTTTTATAGATACTAACAACTTCATTTTTATCATTTGGTAATCCATCAACAGGCATAATATCCATAAATAAAAATTGATTAGCATTACTGTACTCATCTTCAATCTTGATATCAAGCTTTTCTAATCGCGCAAAAGGATATTTTGAGTTATTACGCTCAATAGATCTAAGCAGGTAATTGCTATGTAAAACCTTTGGAAATATAGTAATTAATTTTTCATAATCTGGTCGACTTAAACAAATGTCTATATCATCATCCCAAGGAATAAAACCTTTATGCCTAATGGCCCCCAATAATGATCCTCCTGATAAAGAATATTTAATATCATTCTCTTTACAAAAGGAATCAAACTCTTTAAGCATTATATATAAATGATCTTGAATTTCAGATATAGTCAACATTATAAAAATCCCCTAATTTTCAAACCATACTAACTTCATTTGTCGTATAAATTCATCTTCTGACCAGTCTTCAATGCCGAATCTAGGTATAGAAAATGGATTAGTATTAGAATGAATCTGTGCTCTTTTAGTACTAACTGAATATGTGAATCCTAGATCTTGAACAATTTGTTCTGTTACTTGATCAAAACTTTCTTTATGACCAAAAGGATACGCAAAAATATCTATATCCGTGTGTAACAAGTTCTCTAAAAAAAGCTTAGAAGATTGTATTTCTTGTATTTGTTCTTCTCTACTAATATGTTTCAACGCTGGATGATGAATAGTATGCGCTCCTAATGTGATTAACTGACTTTGATATAACTCTATTAACTCCGATGAGGTCATAGTTCTATTATTAGGATTAACTTTCAATCCATAAGATTCATACCATCTGTCTAACATCATATCTCTTTCATTAGGATGTAGAGAAAAAAGCATATGGTGTAATGTATAAAAACTATGTAATCGCTTTTTATCATCAGATACATCAAATATATGTCTTTGATTTAATATATCTAACTCAATTGATTCTCGTAGATTTTTATTTTCGAATAAAACAGTTTCTAATCGATCCCACCAAAACTCTTTACCCGTATCTACACCGCCAGATGTTATAAAAATCGTCGCTGGGACTTGATACTTTTTTAAAATTGGAAAGGCATATTTGTAATTATCATAATATCCATCATCAAAGGTAATAATAACAGATGGTTCCTTTATATCATTGCGTTTTAAATCATTAAAAGTTATTACATTGTAGTGATTTTTTAAGATTCGAATATGTCTTTCAAAATTATCAGGAGTTACATTAATATTAAATAAATCACGATTCAAATGATTAACTCTATGATAAAGTAAAACAACTACTGGCTTATCATAAATATTATGGATTAAATTAATTGGAGCCAATCTTTTTCTATAGATAGATCGAATCCATGGTAGATTCTCTTTTATATAACCTTTAAGACTCATTGTTTTCCCTTGTATATATTTTCAATCTTCTTTATAGCAACACTGGAGTCATAACCTAACTCTTTAATTCTAGCTCTATAATCAATATATTTATTCTTACCAAATTTAGATATAATCTCATAAGCCCATGGTTTAGGATTATCAATTGGTAGAGTCCTACATAAATCAGTTAACACAACCTCTTGTGTAATCGTATCAGATACTAATATTGGTATACCTAATGCTTGAGACTCAATAGCAATTAGGGGTAGCCCTTCAAATAAAGAAGGTAATATCATAATATCTATAGCTTGCATAATATCCACAGTGTTATTTACATACCCCATAAAAATAACCTTGTCAGATATAGCTGCTGATTTTACAAGACTTTCAATCTTATGACGTTCTACACCATCCCCCAAGAGAAATAAATAACTATTAGGATTTTGTTTTAATACCTCTTTAAATATATCGATAATAAAAGGATGATTTTTAACAGGCGTAAAACGACCAATATGTCCTACTACCAATGCATCCTTAGGAATGTTGAATTTTTGTCTAACCTCCAACCCTAGATTTATATTTCTATCATATAAATCTAAATCAATCGCATTATGTAATAAATAATATGAATCACTATCTATACACTTTCTAGGAAACATCCATTCTGAGGCCTTAGTAGAGCAACCTATATAAGTATCAACCAAATAAGGTAATAAAAATCTTCCAACCTTATGTAATCCTGTCTTTAGAAAGCGTATGATTTTTCGATTATCATCTATACTAGAGCTATGCGCATGTAAAATAATAGTTTTAAATCCGGCTAATTTAGCAATCAAAATAGGAATAATATTGACATAAGATTGATGAAAGTGAATGATATCTTTTTCTTCAGAAAGCAGACACTTCATTTTTTTATAGAACTGAATAATATGATATGGTCTACTAACCGTCTCCACATTATAATTTACATCAAAATTTTGAGGATTATCATAACTCAGTAGTGTTAATTCAAATTCTTTTTTATCAATCATTCTATATAATTGAAGAACATAAGATGTTAAACCTCCCATATCTTTATCTATAGGAAGTTCTATTACCTTTATCATAGTCAGTATATTATCTCCCAAATAATTTACGTTTTAAAAATAATCCACCTTTTTTAATCCAATTTTGAGGTTCCATGAAAGATACATTTTGTTCTTTATAGTTAATATTATTAGCTTCAATCCATACATCAAGCAAGATTTCGCTAACAAAACCATAGATACGCGCTTCATATGTATCATAATCAGAAATATCAACACGTTTTTCGATTTCTTCTAAGATGGAAAACATCCATTCACAGTATTGATCAAATAAATCTCTACGCATCACGAACATGTTGAACATATGAGCCCAAGTGCGATTGCATACCTTTGTGAAAGCAGCGCTATATTCGGGATGTTTTTCAGCGATGATTTGCTCTGCCGCATCTAGTCCTGAGCTATGGTGGGCATTATTATAGTGAGAACGATTAGACTCAATATAATATTTACGCTTATCTGCTACTACTACAGGATATTGTGAAAGCAGATTCTCCCATTCTGCTCCCGTTAAAATTTGATTCTTTTTATCCTCCACAGAGCGTACCTCTTTACGTGTAAAGTAACGTCTGTAATGAACGAGACCAATATAATCCGCATCAAGATTTTTCCATGCCCAATAGAGGCCCGTCAATTCACAGTAATTAGCATTCTTTGAAGATATATTATCTCCTGTATGATCCCCCGTATAACCAATATCAGCCTTACCATCTCGCCCTACATGAATCGGCATATAAACAGAATCTTCAGGCATCCAATATTGTTTATGTGTTGCTACTAAAATCTTAATATTCACTAATTTCATCCACCTTATTACGATATGAATTTCTCGTATATACTAATGCATAACCAAACCCTAATAATATCCAAAAATAATACAGCTCATTTAAAGTCGTTCCTATCCCTGTCAACAAAGACTCTATATAAGCAATTGTAAAAAATATAATCCATATATCTTTTGGATTTTTAAATACATAAATAAACAATCTAACTAATAAGAGTACAATAGGCCCCATAAACAATACAAAACTTATGATCCCTGTTTCCGATAAACGAGAGGTATATTCTCCTAACATGGGAATAGAAATATTAATAAGGCCCTTATTTTTAATATTTTCAATCCACATTTTTACTTCCGCACCATTTAATGTATCTTCATCTAAATGATTCAAAACATATGGGGTACGTAACCCTTGCCCAATTCCTAATAATGGATTTTCTTTAAATATATTCAAATCAGCTTTCATAACACCATATCTTTGGTTATTACTACGACCACCTTTTTTAGATAAAGACGTAATATTATTTTCTCCATAAGATGTGATTTCATTTGCAACCTGCTGAGTTGAAATATTTTTAATTGTTGTACTAGTTGTACTTTTAGTAGAAGCATCTTGTACATAAAGAACATTAGATGTATATACTATATTTCCTACAAAAGCTAAAAGACCTATTAAAGTTACAAGAACTGTATGTATTATAAATTTTTTGTTTCTAAATTGAATACAAAGCGCAAATACAAGCAATATGTGATCTATGATAAAAAAAACAGTTGCAGTTCTACTATTAGCTAATAAGGTAATCATCTCTAAAAGCAATAGAATAATGAAAGATAATCCTACCAACTTTTTATTCTTAGATGTAAAAATAATACTCCATATAAAAGGAATTGTGATAACTGCATAAATCCCCAAAAAGGATGGTTCGGGAAATAGAGACCTAAATTGTAATTCTGGCCAAAATAATGGTGGCCACCATGTATTATTAATCTCAATAGCATGAACTATAGGTCTTATGTATGTTAATAATGAAAGTGCCCATTGCTGTTTATCAAAATAAAATAGTTCAACAACACCAAAAACAACAACTAGACTAGCAGAAATCAATGAACCCTTACTTACTATTTTCAAAATTGTTTCCGAGCGATTTTTATACCAATAGAAAATCAAATAAGAAAATCCAAATGTAAAAATAAGTTGAGTCAAAGAGTTCTTTAAAACTCTAAAGCAAAAATGAATGACCGATAATGTATATTCACTCACAGTTTCATTAAATATGAATTGAATTATAGCTTCCAATTTATGATTCATATAATTAGTGCCAGGAACTAAATCATAATAAGGGAAATTAATCAAACCATGAACTAAAGATACAGCAATACTGAAACCTAAAAGAGCTATATATAATAATTCTTTCCAATATAAATGATATTGACGTAGAGTATGTCTTTTTAGCCATACACTATATACTAAACAAATAAATAGTGTATAAAATGATGCTTTTGCTGAAAACTCACCACCTAAAAAACCTATTCGTAAAGACATGGGTATTACAGGAAATATTACAAATATAAAACTTAATCCTATTAAACTATCAATATATTTATTACTAGACATATACTCTCATCCTACTACTCTCATCTTATGATTTCAATTTGATTAACTTGGAATTACCAAAAACCCAAGAGGTTATTTTATATCTATCAAAAAACTTAACAATAAATATAGGCACTATTGTACTAATCATACAAGATAAAATTAAACACACCATAATATTATCAATAGACAGGTGCTTAAATATAGTTCTCAATGGTCCAGAAAAATATAAATGTAAAATATAGATTCCCAAAGAGTAACGACCACAAATATTCCAAATAGTAACCCACTTTATATTCTTAAACTTAAAAAATAGAACAGATAAAAAAACAGAACCTGATATAGCACATATAAACTTTAAAATATTATGCACTTCAATATAAGGAAATGTAATGACTGCCAGAACAATACTAATAAAACCAATACCATTCAACTTATTACAAATAATTGTCCTGAGTTGATCCTGATACATACATAATACTGATCCTAATGTAAAATACACGCCTCCATAAATAATTAGATTAATAATCTTCAATAATCCATGAACAGGTG
>OLQJ01000435.1_pt1 | contig 24891 bp, 54 predicted proteins | sample 1673231 | NCBI WGS metagenome assembly OLQJ01 (sample SAMEA3136769, study PRJEB25190) | human gut metagenome | biome: human gut; feature: human-associated habitat; material: faeces | place: Austria | collected 2013
TTTAAAAATTATTTTAAATAATTATTAAATAATAATCAAATAATCTTCAATTATATCTATTTAAATTCATCAGTCAATTAAATACTAACTAACATATAAACTATTATTTATTCCAGTATTATTTTAAAATATTCTATCAAAATAAAAATAAAAAATTAATATTCATACTTGACAACAGGTACTTTATATATTATAATTTATACATAAGAACTCTTAAAATTAAATATACCATAGAAATTTTACATTAAAAAATCAATCAAATTATTTACAAAGTATCAATTTTATTTCTATTTCATTCTTTATTTTCCAGCAGGAGAAAAGAAACAGTAGAAAAATATTGTAAATGTTTTTAGTTTAATTGTCAAAGGTTAGTATGTCAAAATATTTGATAGTCAAATGATTAGGCAGTCTTCCCTTTTGCGTGGAAAATCAGGGGAGGGGGTTAAGCACTGAGGAGCATGAGGCTATGTGGAGGTATTATCGTACACCTGCGTAGTCGAGACACATTTAGAAATCGAGGTCGTCGAGGCAGTAAGCAAAATTGAAATGCTTATAGTCGAGACGGCTTATTTTTTTGAGTTGTTTTACATAAATAATACAAAAAAACTAACTCAAAAACTTTTTTAATTTCACTTCTGTAGAAAATTATTACTGTATAACCTAAGTGAGATTATTTAAGATTTATTGTTAGTTTTTTGTTGCGTTTTATATATTCTATATATTAAAATATAGTTAGAGGGCAAACTTTTGTAAATATCATTAATTTATCTTGAAAGATGTATAGCTATAAATGAGGTAAGTATCTATAGCTATACAGTATATATATATATATATAAAGACATCGACCAAAGTATTTTATTATATTTCATTTTTTCTTTCAAGATAACTATATTGAAAAAATATAGTTTACACGAGATATCATTAGACTGAATTGGGTTAACTATTAAAACTTAAACAAATATGTCACTTAACAATGGAGGTGGTTTTTAGATGACTATGGTGGTGTTTGTATTTTGCATTTAATGCTCATATACTTATGATAGCTGACAATGCTGAGATACATAATAAAATTCAATTGTCTAAGACTATTACTCACAAATTAGTAGTATAATACAAACTTTTCAGACCTTATTTTAATAATTATTCAGTTTTAATGATACCTCTTGTAAATTATACTTTATTAAGTATAAAACTAGGAGGCGAGGTCACTCTGACGCCAATCATTGTGACCTCTATTATGAGAAAAAATTACGGAAAATTTAAAAAATGTGAACATTTATACATTTTAATAACCGTAAGATTTATGTAATTAAATCTTACTAATAGTAATGTATAATTATGTAGGTGGGGTGATTGCCGTCACCTCTCTCATCTACAAATATAGTATACCATATTATTTAAAAAATTGCAACACTTTTTTTATATTTTTTTTAAAAAAGTAGGAAAATTTATTTCCTACTTTATATACTCTATACCATTTTTTATTTATTTTAAAGGAACTCGATGCATCAAAGGGAATCGGTTTTTCTCTATACTAAAGGGAATCACTAAAATACTTATTTAACTGATTTAAAAGTTCTTCAACTATACAAGCAATAGACATTTCAGGATGATTTCTTTTATCTTCTATAACTTTATTTATAACTGTTACTTGTCCAGCTAAAATAGTTAGTATACAAGATGAATAACTGATATCATCTCCTTTATAGTTTCTATGTAACTCAAGATTACCATTATAACTTAACTTGAGTGAATAGCATAAATTTGAGTTGATTTTAAAAACATTTGTATCTAAATATGAATCTGAGCAAAAAGCTCTTAATTTATCAAATTTATCCTCGTACTCACTCCCATCATAATCAAATTGATGATAGTAGTCAGATAATAATATTAACATAGCTTTAGAGGAGTCTATTAATCTCGCTCCATCTTGACCTAAATCTGCTTTAATAATACTATATCTAAATAATTTGTCTTTCATATTTACTCCTTTGCTGTTGAGTCATATAATGGTAATAGCTTTACATTAGTATAAAATGCTTCACCTCTTAAATGAGCAGGAAATCTAAGGAATACATCTTCATTTAATTCTAAGTCTACATCATCTATGTGAAATTTCATAAGACACATGTTTTGATTATTTTTATTGTCAAAATAATCTTTTACTATATGTAAATCATCAAAATCACTATTTAATAATATTATGTCTTTTAATGTAACTCCTTTTGGTTTAGTACTCCAATCATAATTTTTTGGTTCTACAGTTTCAACTTCCCAAGCAAATCTCATATCAGCATTTACACAACTAAGCCAGTGATTTGCTTTCTTAAAGTCTCTAAAAATGTATCTTTCATCTTTATTATCTATATGTTTAAATACAACAGTTGTATTATCATCTATAAACTCCATATAATATAATCCATCATCTGTAAGAGTTCCACCGTTTCCAGTAGCTAAAACTTTATCATCTTTAACTACCATATACATTTTATTTCCTACTGCTACAATTGTACCCTTTTCTCCATTTATATATTGCTTTTCACTTACTATTTGATTTGTCATTATTCTACCTCCTTATTTTCTAATTCATCAATACTTTTTTGATTTATTTTAATTCGTTTAACAAAATTGAATCCAAATGGGACTAAATATTTTAAACTGTTTTCACTAAAATTCATTGTTAATATTCTAATATTTTTTAAATATATACATATCTTTTTAGAAGATTGTTGAAATTGTACTGAATATGATGAATAGTGACTTTCATATCTGTTCCCTAATAATCCTCTAAAATCAACATATCCTATAAATGCTATTCTATCTACTGGTTTATATGCTTCTTTAAACACCATTTTACCACACTCCTATTGTATATATTTATATTATTCGCACGTTTATTTGATTGTACTTTTAGAATTAAAATGTATTTCTTAATTCAAATGATTTATCTTCAACCCCTCTTTGTCTTCTTTGAAGTAAAACATATAAACTATTTATTACTTCATTATATCTATCTTCTGTAATTACTTCTACAGCATATACAATAGCATTGTGTTGTCTTTCAAGAAAATACATATCTCCATTTTCATCAATATACTTAAAGCAAAACTGATTGAGTGCAAATGTATCTGTATGTGCTAAAGTATTTAAATCTTTTTCTACAACTTTAAAGAATACTTTTTCAGCGTCATCTCTATTACCAGCTATAAATACAACTGACATAGACAATCTATCATTTCTATAATTATTTCCAACTTCATCATTCTTTACCCAGTCAGCACTAAGCAATGTACTTACTATCAAAAATAAACACAATATTAATTTTTTCATTTTATTTATCCTCCTTGCATATTTCATTTGTGATTAATACTCCTAAAACTACAACAACTATATGTCTTACTACTATCATTAAATTAGTTTCTAAAGGCAAATGTAGCATTGTTGCTATTCCAATAAATAATGTATGTATAATAAGCATAACTAAAACCATTATTGCATATTTTAAAAACATATTGACTGTTTTCATATTAACTATTTTCATAACTTTACACCTCCTCTATATGTCTATACCCTTGAGCTATTAAAACTGAAATTACTTCTTCTGCAATTTCATGTAATCTACAAGTTTTTAGACCAAATATACTTAATATTTATTTCTATATATTAATGATATCATGTAATTAAAATATTGTCAATCCTTTTTTTATTATTTTTTATTTAATTCTTGCAATTTTAAATCTATAAATTTATAAATATCTCCTATGTCATCTATAAAACATTTAAATTCCTTGTGAACTTTAAGAACATGTTTACAACTTTTATTCTTACATTTATCAATTCTTTCAGTTGCAATACTATTTAATATAGATGTCATTAAAGCTATATCACTATATGTGAGTTCTTTATTCACTACATATTCTTCACTTCCATCAGACATATAACAGCAACATTCACTTGTTAGAAATTTATCTAATCGTACTATCTCATCACTATGTGCATAGCCTTTTTTAAAAAGTCTTATCCCTAAAAATTGTGTTTTATCAGGTAGAGTTCTCCTAACTAAATGATAATCTTTCATCTTAATTTACCTCCATGTTTATCTATTATTTTTAATAGCGTTTCTAAATTATGTGTATTTTCTAAAGGAATTAAGGGTACTCTAAACCCTTTAAAGAATTTGTAAGGCTTTTTAGACTCTTTAACTTCAATTATTTCATACCCTTTTTCAAAGTTAAAATCTGTAATAGTTGCTATTTTATATAGTTTATAATATATTTCCCTGACTTGAAAGTAACCTATAACCATAACGCCTCCTTCTTAAAACAATCCTTTTATAAAAGATACTAATGCATCATAACAAATAATTCCTAAAGCTAACCCAATTGAAATTAAAAACGCATGATATAATATAGGTATCTTATTTTCTAAAAACTGAAATATATTATTATACTGACAAGTTTTATAGTGTTCTAATATTTCTTGTATTTTATCAAATTTTTCTTCTTCATGATTCCATAGATGTCCTCCCCATAATTCTAAATTATCTTCAGTTGTTTCACAGAAATATATTAATTCATTTATTTCTTTGTTATCCATATTATCCTCCTTTTAATGTCTTGTTATTTATATGCTATCATAAAAATAGATTAAAGTCAATAAAAAAAGCAGATAATATCTGCTTATTCTATTCTTAATCCTATCTCTGATAAAATATCATTTAACATTTGTTTTGGTGATAAATAATGTTTTATTCCTGATGCATACATATGTCCATCTCCTCCATAGAATCTAGCTACATGTCTTACATCTATCTTATTACTTCTTAATGAAAAATTGCTAGTTGATGGATTAAAAATAATTGCATAATCTATACTAGGATTTTGTTTACATATTTCATTTCCTAACTCAGAAACATTATCTTCTGAAAAACAATATCCTACTGTATAACCCTGAGGGTCTTTTCCAATACACATAGATTTTATTTTTCTATCTATATTTTGTTTTACATTTTGTTCTAAAGATTCTATTATTGCTTCATCTATAGCTGATAACTTAAATTCACTTGGACTATCATTTAAACTTTTTAAAATAACTTCAATAAATTTAGTGTGTCCATAAAAATATAATAATCTATTTAAATCTCTAGGTCTAACATTATTCTCTTTCGCCCAATCCCACGTATCGTACAGTCTAACAAGTTCTACGAATTGTTTTAATGCACAATATTCTTTAGTATCAACATTAATGTAATTTATAATGTGCTCAAATATTAAAGACGCTCCACAAATTTTTTTGCCTCTTTTTTCAGTTTCTATCGTAGCCCATTCTGGATTTATATAAATATCTTTTTCTCTTGTGTGATGGTCATATAAAACTATTTTATTTCCTTTGTACCATAACATGTCTAAAAATTCAATAGTATCTTTTTCTTTAGGATACAAATCTGTTATATAAATATAATCATAATCAAATAAACTATCTCTATCCTCTCTTATTTTTTCATCTAATGATGTAACCTTTACAAATTGAACGTCAATTGAGATGGGTTGATTTATTATTTTTTCCATTTTATCAGATATATACTTCAAAACAATATATGAAGCATACCCATCCAAATCTACATCACTATACATTTTAATTTTTAACATATAATTCCTCCTTTTTATAATACAAAAGGTAGATGGTTGTCATCTACCTATGTATTTAGTTCTATCTAATTTTAACATAAAGCTTTGTAAAAGTCAACTAATTTTTAATGTAACCCTTACAAAACTTAATAAGCTGTTCTTTGTAGAAATTTAATGAAATTGTTCCCTTAAAATAATCTATTATAATGTCTTTGAGTAAACTATAAGCTAATAGTAACTCTCCAATATCATTACTAGATAAGATTATACAATCAAGTTCTTCATCTTTCAATAATTCTACAAATATATTGTATGTTTGTTTAGTCTCCTTATCGTACTCAGTAGAGCCGAGAGTATTATATACCTCTAAGAAAAGACTTTCAATAGATATAAGTAATTCATTCATAACATCATCTCCTGTTATTTAAGTCTATAGTGTTTAAAGTTGCTTTCGCTATCTAAGTGATATAATGCAGTTATAACATCAGTAAAATGAGATAATTCATGTAAATTAGTGACTTTTGTAACCCAAGTAGTATTTGAGTTAGCATAATGAATACTTAACAATGTTGTATGTCCTAAGTCTCCAAAAACCATAATATATATATTTTCCAATTCTATTGTAAATGTTTTTCCTTTTAATGTTTTCAACTGTTCTTCAAAGTATATATCTGCTAAATCTCTTATTTCAAATCGTTTTGTTGTCATATGTATGCTTTCGTCATAATAAGTGTTTTTGTCTAGTTTTATAAAATTTCCTTTATAGGACTTTTTACTTAGGTTATATAATGGGTCTTTTAAAATAGGTCTCAATACATCTCTTTCTGTGTATCCAAATGATAATTGAGATATTAAAGCTAATAATAGTAATAATATTTTCATTACACACCTCTTTTTATAATTTTCTGGGGATGTTTATTATTATAAAAAGAAATATAGAAAGTAAAATGCAAATATACCTGTAAGAAAACCCCAAATAAATACAAGTCTATCATCTCTTTCTTCATTTTTAATACATAGGCTAAAGTAAGATATAAGGAAATAACCTATAACAAAAAATATTTTAAAGAGAAAGACTATGAATGTAATTAAGTGAAACTCAGGTATTCCGTATAGTAACATCATTAACATTTTTTATGTTAGTCACCTCCTATTTATTTGAATTATCTACACACTATAAGAATAAATATCGTACAGATATTATATAGAACAATTCCTACACTATTAATATGTTATATTTCAGGGGAAAATTGAGATATTTTTTAATATAAATTTTATATATTTAATATATTTATCATTTTTTGATAACTTTTGCAGTTGTAAATGTTGTATATTACAGCATAAATTTTATTGTAAATTTAAAGTCTAAAATACTGTGTTTTGCTTGACCTCGACTACGAGACTTTCTATAGGTCGGAGGGTATCCCTCCTATCCCCTCCTCGCCAACTAGCAGTAAATCAGGGTTTGTTCCTCCACCTATTTTTCTTTAATTTACAAATAATTTAATTACCTTATCATATATTTTGAAATTCAAAGTATTTTACCTTAAAAATACAGTAAAATTATCAAATTTAAATAAAAAATACCCATATTTCAGGATATTTCTAATAATTTTACTGTTATTTTGTATATTCATAATCTATTGTTACAATCCATTCAGTATCATTTGTAATATTATTTAAAAATATTTTTAAAGCTTTATTAGATGTCAATATATTTTTAGGTTCAGAATTGTTATTTAATTCTTTAAAATAATACACATTAGAAAGGTGTTTGTGTATCTTATATACTTTATGAGGTTCACTTTTTGTAAAAAAGTATAATAAGTCTAAATTTTTTATTAAACCTTCTATTACATCAGAGTTTATTTTCTTACTTTTATCTACATTTTTACATTGTTTAATCGCTTTATTATAATCTAACCCTACTATAATTGACATTATAATCATAGGAACAGTAAATAGATATTGCTTTGCATAAAATGTAAATATAGAATTGGCTAAAAATGCCATAAACCAACTTCCATACCATAATTTAATTTTTGTTTCTTCACTTACTCTCATTCTTAACCTCCAAGTTTATTCTTTTTTATCCATTGACTAGCATTTTTTCTAATACATAAGTCTGTATCTAATCTTATTGAATTATGTATTACATAAGATATTCCGAATAATTTAAATTGATTAAATTTTCCGTAACTATTAGTTATCGCTCCATTTCCTATAAATTTTTGTATTTTACTATAAGAGGAATATCTATCAAGAATTTTATTATAATTTTTAAATTTAAAATTAGTTCCTGACTTTTTTACAGATGTTCCTCTTGGTGAATATTCAGGTTTACCTTCTATAATATCTACTCTATTACAATCTATTGATAAAGCTCCTTTTAAAAATCGTTTTATTAATTTAGATTTTCTTTTAGAATGTGGATGTTTCATTTTACTCCCCTCCTTCAAAATAACTGTCATAATCATCCTCTGAGATATAAAATTCATCCTTATAAATAGTTTTATTGAGTATATCACACCCAATAACAAGATATTTTACATTAGACCCGAAAGAATCTTTCCCTTCATACATTATTTTAATAACAAAATTTTCATTTCCATTGATTTTATTTGATAATATTTTATTTTCTTTAAACTCATAATGATAATCTAAAAATTCTTTTATATTTTTACTGCAATAATCTCCAATTTCTCCTAATAAATTAAAAAGCTCCATATTATCCTCCTTTTCTCCTTTATCTGTTTTATTATATTCTGTTTCCTTAACAATTATCATTTAATATAATTGCACATTAAAACTTCTCTATCTTTTTTAGTTTTCTTCTTTTGATAATTACAAGATTCATATGTTATATTTGGAATTTCGTGTATAATAAATCCATTTTTATTCGTCCATTCTTCAAGAGTAGTATTAACCGATAAATTATTAGATAGTACAAATTTTATATTTTTATTGTTTAACTCTACACATAATTCTCTTAATTTCATTTCTAAGGAATAATCCCATCCTTTAAAACCTCGTTTTCCATCATTGTAATTAGCAGTTGTACCATAGTATGGAGGGTCTAAATACACTAAATCATTTTTATCAAAATCAGAAAAATCAAACTCTTCAAAAGATTTACTTGTGAATATAATATCTAAAGTTTTTAATTTGTTATAACTTTCTCTAAGTTTATTATATGTTTTTTCAGTAATTGCATCTCTTTTACCAAAAGATGAATTATATTCTAATTTAGAGTTAAATCTAAACTGTGAATTAAATGAGTAGCAAATTAACACATATAAGTACCACCAATCTTTCTTTTTACCAGCATTATAATCTTCTCTTAACTTTTTAAATCCAAACTCATTATACCCATCTAAATGATATTCATTTATTACATTTTTAATTTTATCATGAAGTACATCAAAATTTTCTATTATTTTTATACCATATAAAATATCCTTTATTTGAAACACTATATCATTATAAATAATATGTTCAGCGTGTACATTTAAGCACACTGTTCCACTCCCACCAAATAAATCAACAAAAACATTTATATTATTTGGTAATATTTCCAGTATATTAGGTAATATTTTATATTTATTTCCTAAATAATTTAAGGGACTTCTTGTAAAAATCATATATCTCCTCCTATTTTTCTTTCAGTTAATTTCTGTTTCATTGAGTTCCTTCAATGCTTTCTTTAAGGGTTCTAATGCTCTTTTAAAAATTGAAAAACATACTAATGCTGATGTTGATGAACCTATAAGTAGTCCATCTGTAAAAGTAACATCAAAAATTATTATGTATATTACCTCTAACAAAATATATAATACACTAAGTATATCTACAAATCTATCCTCCCTCTTCTCCTCTCTTTCTTTCTTCTCTTTTTTCTTTTTATCTAGGTATTCTTGTGCTGTCATAAGGTGATGTCCTCCTTCTTCTTCTAAAATTTATCATATATTACTAGTGCTATTAGTTGAGTAGCGTTTCTTGTCAGTTTTATATCTAATAAACTGATTTGTTTATTGAAATTGAAAAAATCATTTATTTCTTTTTCAATACTGAAAACATTTCCTATAAAAAACTTTACTTTTTTCATTTATACCTCCTAATATAATATGTTGGTTGTCTATATCTTACTACCACTATTTTAAATCCTTGCTCAAACTCCGTAGATGTACAACATTGAATACAACTCATATCCCTTTGAATAGGTTGATAATCATTACACCAAGCACGATACTTATATCCTCTTATCTTAGTTATATGCTTAGGTCTATTTCTTTTATTATATGCTTTCATTATTCTACCCTCTTTTACTTACATATTTTCTGATAGTTTTAGTATTTGGTTAAATAGAAAAAGAGGATAATTATTCCTCTTTTATAAAAAGTTCACTCCAATATATAGTATAAGATGAAGTTAAAAATATTTCTTTATACGGATGACCATATATACTTTTGCAATCTTCTTCATTTACAACTATTTCAAGTTCCTGTCCAGAAGATATTTCCTTTATACCATCTTCTAATCCATAAAATATCAGAATATCATTGGATAAATCTGTTTTAAATTCCTTACTCTGTAGTATTTCTAAAATTATTTTATGATTATTCCAGATTATATATTTATGTTTCAATCTCCATTCCTTTTCATATACCTTATTTAAATCTATCTCATTTATTGTAAGAACAACTTCACTTTTATTTGATGCATAGGTAGATTCTATGAGAGGTTTATGTGCATAAGAGTTCAATTTATATTCCTTAAATATTAATTCTTTCAACTCTTTTTTAATATTTTGTTTTAATACTCTGTCATTTTCTATGAATTCCTTCCTTGCCTTTATTAAATCATCTATATTTATCATAAATACACCTTTAATTATATTTTATCTATGGTTTCATCTAAACTTATTAAATCTACATTTAAATTTATTCTTTTACATGCTTTCAGAATATAACTCATTTTCTTATCTATAGGTTGTTTATCCCAATCTTCTATACATGTTTCCAATGTTTTACATACTGCATAAAATACTTGTTGTTCTGTAAGATATGTATTAATGTTTCTATCAAAATAATGAACGTTGAATACTGTTCCATTAATTTGTATTTGTCTTGTAAAATTTTCTGTATTAATTGTTTGTTTCATATTAATTCACCTCTATAAAATATATTTTATTTCATCATTTTAATTTCAGTTTCTAATTTTGCAATTCTTTCTTTTAATTTTAAAACTTCTCTTTCTTTTAATTCCTTTTCTCCAAGAACAGAATTATCGAGATATATTAAGCTATCAGGTCTATACTCTTTAATATAATCCATATATTTATCATCCTTCCTATCAATAAAAGTAGACCTATTTACTACTGCGAATGTATTTTCATCATCACCAATAATTCTATCTAATCCTTCTATATATCTATAATCTATTTTAAATCCATCAACCTTATCATCAATTGGCAATACATTAGTTGTTATTATATCTTTTATATCAACTTTTCTATTCACTAGGAGTTTACACATAAAACTTGTTTGTTCCATTGTTGGAGCTACTACTAATATCTTACCTTTTTTATTATTATATGCTTCTACTAATTTTGTTATTGCTGTATGTGTTTTTCCTACTTGTCTATTTCCGAAATATATCATTTTTGGGTTCCTCCTTATTTGTATTTTTATTTTTATCCTAAAACCAATTCATATTCTGTTAAATTAGGTAAATTAGATGTTTTTATTCTATTTTTATCTAATAGCTTAATAAGTTCTTTTATTGAAAGCTCTACAAAAGATTGATTATCTTGTTTTATACCTTCCAATACATCGCAACAATAAGAAATTTCTACATCAAGAATATTTTTCATATTCACACCATAAGATAATAGTATATTTCTTAGTTTGTCGCAACTATATATTTCACATATTAACTCAACGTACTTTGTAAGTGGAATGTATTCTTTAGTACCATCCTTATATGTTAATTCCATTATATGAACCAGTTTTCTTCGTAATTCATCCTTCACTACTATCCCTCCTCAATTAAATCATTTAAATCTTTGCTCCATCTACCACAACATTTACAACGGTATTTTTCTATATCTCCATATTGTTTTATATCACTGTCTATTTCAAATAAAGAATCATAATCTCCTACCTCTCCATCTTCTTCTAGCTTAAAATTTAATGGAACACGTAACATTATTTCTGCTATTATTTCTCCATCACAATGTTTGCATTTTAGCATTGTTGAACCTCCTTTTGTAATTCTTCAATACTCACTGAACTAAATAGTTCCTTTACACTACCATTATACTTATCTCTTGTTTTAAAGTAATTGTCAAGAACTTCTTTTGTAGTTTCAATTATTTTAAAATCACATGTCATTTCTTTGATAAATTCTAACGCATCTTCTTTTGTATCAAATGAACAGTCATTTGAATCTTTTATGTTTTCTATGGGTAATAAATTTTTGTGTGATTTAGATAAACAGTATCTATCTATTGAAGTCCTTCTGTCTATATAAACTCTTTTTACAATATATAATTTCATTTTAATTCACTCTCCTTTATTTTATTTTTAATACAATTTGTTTTTTATTTATTACTTTAAAAAAGTTTGCCTCATGTCCAAACTCTTTTTTAAATTCATCCCAAACTTTATCTAATCTTTCTTTCAATATGTTTTCTTCTTCTTTTGTTATATTTTCTAAATAATTATCAGCACTTTCACCATATTCAGCAAATGCGTCTTGTTGTTGATGTTCAATAATACCTTTAACAAATAGTCCATCTTTGTAGTATTCAACTTCTCCAATATACATAATTATTCTATCTATAGTTTTGAGTGAATACTGTCTTTCAAGATAAAGTTTTTGGCTTCTTCCATAGCTTCATTGATAGTTGGAAAAGTTTCATTACTCCATACTTCATTATCATAACTAAACACAAATCTTTTCACTTTATACCTCCTTTTATAATTCTATATATGTTTTGAATTCACTATATTTATATTACATTTCTTTTACTCTAATATTATAAATTCTTCCCATTGAATTTTATTTAAACATATATCTATATCGTCCTTTTCAATTCTTTTAGTTGTACAACCATAACACTCGCATATTACATTATCATCTATTTTATATTTCATACCACTTGTAATTGAGTGTATTTCTTTTCCTGAAAACAAAGCTTTTATTATAGCATTTGTATCTTTTACAACTTCAAATCCATACCATTGTTCACTTAATAGAGTAGATATTGAAATATCATATTCATTCCTATATTGGTCTAATAACTTTTCTCCATTAAAATAAATATACTTCCCACAATCCCACTCCTGATTTCTTATTCTAGTACCTTTATTCAATACTTCTAATATTTTATCCTTTTTAATAGCTTCCATTCATTGCCTCCTATTAATTTATCTCAATTATATTATTTGTATCTATCTACAAACCTATTACACACATCAATTTTATAATCTAATTCATCAAATAAGTATACTTCTTCTGCTTTAAAATATCTTTTTAATTTTGTTTTAGTTATATTTATTTTCTTACCATATTTTACATAAAAATAATAGTGTAAAACGTTCTTTTTTGAAGGTATTTTTAAATTATGTATACATTTTATAACTGAACATACCATAGGATATTTAATGGTTTTATTTTCAATAATATCTATTAATTGACCTATTAAAAATATTAGTGTATACCAACTAACAACAATAACTTTTAAGGATTCAATTACAAAACTTTTACTTTTAAATTTTATACTTTTTTTACCTATAATACACGCTATAATTACAATAAATATATTTAATACACATCCCCATATATAAAAATTAAATACATCTATTAAACTAAATTTTAACATATTTACCTCCTTTTATTTTCAAAGTTCATCTAATCTTCTTTGAAGTTCAATCATTTCAGATTTTATTTGTCCAATTTTTTGCATTTTTTCAATCTCTTCTATAGAGTCTAATTTGTTATGGATAGCTTTCAATGACGATTTTTCTTTACGATTGTTCCATTCTTCATCTTCTCTTACAACACGTGTAACCTCTGAAATTGTTGCAAAAGTATTTTCATCATTATTGATTATATAATATAAGTCATCTATTAAACGATATTTAATCACTATACCCTTATAATTATCATAGTCATGATAGGAATCACTGCTATTTTTAATATTAATCGAGTTTAAATATATATGTTTTATGTTTACTCCTCTTAACAGTAACAATTCTCTAAGTCTATAACTATGGTTTAAATCTTGCGAAATTATTAATATATTTCCCTCATCTTTTGAATACTTTTCAAGTAACATTTTTATTGCTAAATAAGTTTTACCAATTCCTTTTCCCCTACTAATATCATTATTCTTTCTCCTCATCTACTCTCATATTTACGTTTACTCTCATAATCTTTTTGAATTACTCTGATAAGAGATTCAGTTTCTGCTAATATACCATTATCTTGTATAAGTGGTGTGTCTGCATCACATGATAATAGTATGTCATCGTGTGCTTTTATTTTTATAATTGCTCTAACAAAACAATCTTTTAAACATGTTTGAATATATTCTATTTTACTTTCTGTGCCTTCCCATTTCTGAAAAACACCATTTCTTCTTAAAGAACTCAATATACCTAAAAGTATGAGTTCCCCTTTCTCTTTATCAGTTTCAAATTCTACTGAATATATTTTATTATCTATTACTAATTTCAATGTTTAATCTCCTCCTATAGAATTAATCACATACATAAAAACTATATTCATTATCTACTTCAACAAATAAAGTTCCTTCCCCAGTGAATTGTCTAACCCATTTATTTGAAATAGCATTAAACTTTTTAATTGAATTATTATAATCAATAACTACTTTTTCTGACTCGTAATTAATACAGATAGTATTTTCATCAACATTATAAACAACAAATGTTCTGTCCTCTGAGCACCAACTTTTACGACATTCAATAATACACTTATCTTTCCCAGATTCTTTAAAATCTTTAACAATAGATTTAAAATCAATCCAATTAAACCTACTTGCTAATTGTTTTCTCTTTCTCATTTTTTCTTTTAATTCTTTAATAAATCTATCAAAATCTAGTTTATAAACATCATTTTTATAGTCCTTCCAGTATGCTCTATAAAATTTACCTGCCTTTGATAATACTGGAAAATCTTCATCCGTATAAGTATTAAAATCAAATTTTGCTCCCATATCTAAAGCTATTTTTAAATCATTTCTTCTATTTAATAACGTAACAAATTTTTTCATTGTATATACTTTCATTAACTCCTCCTATTATTTGAGCTTATAGTTATATCATTTAATCTTCTAATACAAATATAACTGATTTTCCATCTTTTCTAGCTTCATGTCCACATTCTCCAAATAATTCATCATTTGGAGTGTTATTGAGTTCACATCCTCTATTACTATCAAAAACACATCCTGAACATAGATGCTCTTCACTTTCAATACATTTATATTTTACTCCTGCAACATAAAATACTTCATCTATAAATTTTTCTTCCATTTTATATTTTCCTCCTATAATATTATTTTTTCTAAATATAAGTTTATAAATTTTCTACATAATATTCTTGGATTACTGCTTTAAAATCTTTGAAATCTATCATAATTATCCTTTCATTTGTTGAAACACTTTATATAAATGAGAATTTTCAGCTTCCTCTTCTGTTTTAAAGTAATTACCTGCTTCATATTTTCTATTAATTACATCACATCTATTATCTCTACTTAAAGTAATAAAACCAGAAGTGTCAATGTAATAGTATTCTTTTCCTTTTTCAGCTCTCCATTTCTTATATTTCAAAGCACTCTCTGGAATAGGAATTTCTTCAAAGAAAAGAGTTCTATTATACTTTTTATAATATCTTCCATCTATAGTAAAATATATAGTATTACCATCATCTAATACTACTACCACTGGATAATCATCCCCTTCACCATCAATTATACGAGTTACTGTTCCATATCCTCTATTAAAATCCCATACTCTTTGTCCTACTTTAAACAAACACTCTTCCTCCTTTTTTAGTTTTGTTATTTCTTTAAATGAAACCCAAGTATATTTATTAATATCCTCATCAAGATAAACTCCATCATCGATACGAGCTAATGAAATATGTTTACAGAAACATAAAGAATCTCCACCAAGATATGAATCAATAGCAACATTAAAATCGGAATATGATGAAAAATCAAAAGCTACTATTCTACATTTCTGATTATTAACAATTACCTCTTCACCTAATCTAAAATCTTTATATTCATATTCTTTCTTTGGTTTAAACATTTTAAAATCCTCCTGTATAAATTTCCCAACAATCGCAAAATAACTCGTCCATACTTATTCTTGTTTCTATGCCATTATTTTTATATATTTCATATTCTCGTGTTATTTCATTATATTGTGCATAAATAAAAACATCTTTTTCCCATTTCTTTAATCTTACGTTATATCCTTCTTTCATTAAATCTATTGTCATTCCACCTGTCATATAATTTCACCATCTATATACTTTTTTAAATTCATTAATCATTGCATCTCACCAGTCTTACTTCGTCGCTCCACACATAGTCAAATTTATTATCTCTATACGATTTTAATATAATAGCATCACGTATAATAGCATCACGACGAGATTCACCGAAAGTCCACGCATTACCCAAAACAACAAGTAGAATTGCATCGGGCTCATCTTCGAGTGGTTTTCCATCAAACCCAACTACAGTAGTTTCTTTTCCATCTTCTAGTATTACTGTTTCTCCTAAAAATTTATTTATAATATCTATTTGATTAGTAGTCAATTTTATCACCTCCTATTAATTATAGCTATTTAAGAATAACTTTTAACACAATTGCTATAAAATCACAATATTTTGCGTCTTTATTGATATTTACATAAGCATTATAACCTAAAGCAACCTCAGATAATGTTTACCTAAACTTTTAATTAAATAAGCCTCGACTTCTTTCATAAAACCTGTAAAATCTTTTTCTATATCTAATAAGATTTACATTTTTGAATTTTTCCATGATATCTTTATGTGAAATCCAAAACCAAACATCACAATTATTGACTCCTCTAAAATAAGCCAATTTTAATTTTTCATTACGGTCACATCCATATGTAGATATGTTACTTTTTAATTTTGATAATATGAATTTTTTAATATCATCATCAGATATTGATTTTTCTTTCTTCTCCCTTTAAAAAAAATTAAACACAATTTCCTCCTTATAATATTATTACAAACTATACTTTGAATATATTATTTTATAAATCTCATAATTTTACTTACTATAAACTCTTCAAGTGTTTCTCTTTTATCATTTATTTGTATAACTATATCAATTATTTTTTCACAAAAATAATTCAATCTATCAAAAAACATATATATTAAACTTAAAATAAAATTAAAGTCTGTAAATAATAGTATCATTATTATATTTTTTATTAATATAGCTATATAATTAACGTAATTTTGTTTGATTTTTTCTTTATTCAATCCTTGATAAGAGTTATGTAATATAAATAGATGTATAACTCTTACAGTTATTAACCATAATATTAAATACTTCATTCTTTTACCTCTTTTGACAAACGTTCCACAGTTATTTTAAATTTTGCTTTATATTGTGGTAAATCTATTACATAAGGTTTTTTAAAACTATCTGTTTTAGACACATCGTTTAAATATAACAACATGGCATTCTCAAACATTTCTTTAGGTATGTCATCAGCCCTTTCGCTTACTGTTCCATCTTTATTTATCTTCCCGTAAAAAACATCTCCACTCAACATTCTCACGGCTAAAGTTTTTTCGTTTTTCATTCTTCCACCTCTACAAAAATAATATTTTTTCCATATTTTGATAGGCAACGTACTACTCTTGTACAATACAATGCTGATTCATTAGCAAACATACAGCCTTCACAAGTAAAATTAGAAACAGCTTTAATTCTACACTTGTGTCCATCAATTTCAACTATATCTTCTTTTTCAGATTCTTTAACCAAAGCATAGATTAAAGTAAAAATTGCACCTCCTACCATAATTACAAACATTATTATAGCAAACAACATAATTATTATTTCCATCCATACCCCCATATTACTCGTTATTTATCTTAAATCTCTATATTCTATATTTTTTATGTTTTTAAAAAATATATTATTCTTTAGTAAAAAATCAAATAAATCATCAAAATTACAATTTTTACAGCTATATCCTAAGAAATCATCCCATGAAAAATGAAATGCCGTATCTTTTATATATAAATCACCATCTACCGTATCCCACGAAGTATGAGTTTCATATTCATAATGAGATTCGGATTCAATTTGTATTTGAATATCATCTTGTTTATACGTATTTGAAATAAATTCATCTGTCGTCTTTTTACAAGAAATCATCCATTTTAATATATCTTCAAAATATTCAAAGTCTCCTTGAAATATATTTATCCTATAAAAATCTTCAATACATATAATATCATCATCATATTGTGTATATAACACAATAGCTTCAAACCCATCATTGTCTAGTTCAAATTTAATATATTCCCGTGATATAATAAGTCTAGTATTATTTTTCATTATTACTCTATCCTCCATTACTTTGTGTTTTAAGACACCTTCTAATATTTTGAAATTTAATAACATATTTTTAATTCTCTTCATTTTTAATTATTTCCACTTCTCCATAGAATCCATCTACAATAACATTTATAATAATATAATATCATATATTATTTGTTATTGCCAATACTTTTTTCTTTTATTTCAATAAATTTAAAATTTCCAAACACCATTGTTGCTATACTACAATACTTCATAAGATGATGTTCAAAAGCACAACCAGAACAGTCTCTGTGGTCTCCGTATTTTCCTTTTTCAAGTCTTAACTTCATTCCTTCATATTCAACTATATCCCCTTCTTTATGTCTCATAATTTAATACCCTCCTTTGTTAATAATTTATCTAATTCTAGTCCTATGTCATCTATTTTATTAAGTAAATTAAAGTACTCACTACATGGAATTAAATTATATTTATGTAAATCTACAATATAATCTCTTAGTTTTCTAAGTTTTTCATTCATTTTAATACCTCTTTACAATGAAAAATAATATGATTCTGTTTTACCTATAAGTCCAAAATCACACATATCATTTAATATTTTTTCAATATAATTTTCATCTAATTCAGGGAACATATTACATATATCTTCTTTTAAGAACCTACCCTCTATCGTTAAAATACGATTTAAAAATTTTAACCTACCTATACTGTCAAGTTTAATTTCATCATTATAAAATGTCTCTAAAAATAATTTACAATTCTCTTTTAAAGTAATATCACTCTCATATGTTAAAACATCTTCGCTGGTATATTCATTGTCACAACATCTCCTGTTATATGTTGAATTCATTGATGAAAATGGGCATTCAAATACACAATCCACTCCTTCACATATTCCATTAGCTGATATTATACGCCTACATGTATCAAAATGTATTTTCTTTATAGTTTTAAAGTCTGATTTTTTCATTCAACACCTCCTAACCCTTGTATAACTCTATAAATAATTTAGCATTTTTTACAAGATGTTTTGATTTCTCTGATGAATCACATTCTTCTACAACATAACGCATACATCCCCATTCATGTGTAGAGTTATAATATGTAAAAGGACATTTATCACATATTATAGTTTTACAAGCCCCTCCGTTTTTTATTATTTTTTCACATATTTTTACATGTTCTTCTGTCATTGTTTTAAAATCTTCTTTTTTCATTTTATTTCACCACCTGTGGATTAAGACTATATAATTTATTAATATTTTTTCTATATGCTTTATAATTAACTATAAGTTCGATAATGCTTCCTATATCTATTTTTAAAATATCATAAGTCAAATCAATATATGCAGAAGCATATACTTTCATTGCTTCTTCTCTTGTTTCAAATATTATATTTTCAATCGCTTTATTTTGTTTATCTATATCATCTAATTGATTAATATATAAAGAATCCATATGAAGTTTTTTACCTTGTTTATCTAAAAATATATTTGATTGTGAAAATATAACATATATATCATTAGGCATATGTCTATCTCCTTTATTTTCAATCAATTTATTAATAAATTCATATGATACTTTATTATCTTCAACATACCACCCATTTAAGTCAAAATTTGAATTTACATGTAAACTTTCATATATTGGCTGAAATTGTTTTAGTTTTTTGTAATAGATAATTATATAGTCATTCATAAGACCTTTACATTTTTTCCATCCAATAACTTCAAATTTTTCAATCGTTCCTACTCGTTTCTTTAATGTTAATATTTTTCCTATCAATTTAGTCCTCCATTTTTACAATAATTAATATTCAACTTCTTTACCACACTCTAGTGTGTTTATTATACTATTAATTTCATTAATCGTTTTTTGTAACAATTTCACAATTTCTTTCTTGCTTTTATTTTTTATTTTTGTATTAAATATAGATAAAAATTCTAATTCTGCTGTATGCTTTCTAGTTTCTTTTAAAGCTGACATGAATTTTAAATAATCATCTTGTGAAGACTCTAATACTTTTTGAATAAAATTATCTTTATTCTGCATTTATATAAACCTCCAATTTTATATCTTTATATTTCACTAAATATTCTGTTAATAATTTGTTAAATGCCTTATTACGTATTTCAAGAATTTTCGTTTCTCAAAAATACCCAGTAGTAATATGTAATGTGGCACTGTGCTTATGAAAATCCACATATTGAACTATTTTAGGTTATGTAATAAATTTGGTATATTCTTCTCCAAAACTACAATCTATATAATACATCAGAACATCGGATTCTAAAAATTTGTAATATTTTTTATAAATATCAATTACTGTATTTTCATTCATTTAAACCTCCTTTTTTTCTTTTGTTAGTAATTCATACCATAATTTTCTTTGTGATTTAAATCCTTCTACTAATTCGATAAGTTTTTCTTTGTTAACTTCATATATCTTATAATCATCAGGTTCTGCCACATCTCCCTGTACTTCATAAATATAAGCTGAAATTGCTTCTTTTGCTTCATACAAACTTTCAAATATTATATCTTCTAAATCTTCTATATCTAATGTAAATATTTTATATGAGAATTCCTTTCCTAATATATTAGTTTTGTTTTTATCTAGTAAAATATACATAATTTACCTCCTAAATTTATTGAATAGTTTATATCTATACTTGAAAATACATTTTATTATTTTCCTCCTAAAATTTTTTTAATTTGAGAATCTGTTAGAATATTAAATTCTTCTATAACATCTTTCCAAACTATTACAGTCCATCTATCCCATGTTACTCCGTTAATGGCTAATATTGGATTAAATCCAATATATTTATCATTCGTGTATTCATAGCCTTTTTCAATTGTAACTATTCTTATAATATCATATTTCTTCATTTTAGGTATAAGAGTTTGTTTTATAGTATTATATGATACATTTAGAACTTTTGATATATCTTCAAATTTTCTACAGTATTGTTGGTAATTTTTACCATATTTTATTCTACCTAATGAATCTATATTTCTAAGTAAATCAAATAAATATCCTCTTTCAGTGGGAGTAAAATTATTATAATACTTTTTTTCTAATTCTTTGTGCATACTAACTCTTAAAAAAGGTTCTAACGCTAATTTTATAATTCCTTTATCTTTGTCATAATCTTTTTTAAATATAGGTATCTGGGATTCTAACAACTCTCCTGTTTCATTATCATATACATCTATCAATACCATTTTCTTATCATAAGGTATAACATTTAAAATACAGTTTAATATTTTTTCATTTCTTGTTTCATCTCTTGTCATTTTTATCTCTCCTTACATATAAATATAACTTTTAGTAGTACAATATAAAAACTTATATATGAGTTTTTGATGTTATAAATATTATTGTTTCTTACTTTAAATATAATTTTTAAAATGTCAACATTTCTATAGGGGATTTAGGGAAAAATATCGCTTCTCCCTATCCCCTTAAACCCCTTAACCCTTGCGAATCTCGAGGTAAATACCTCTCGATTTTATATAATTCAACATTAAAATGCAGTATTTATTTTAAAAAATACCAATTAATTAAATTTCTATTTATTCTATTTTTAATAGTTATATTTCCATTTATAATGTTTTTTAATTTTAGTCTATATATTAATCTGTATATTGTTTTTTTAGATACATTTAATACTTTTGACAATTCATTTATATCTGAATTAGGATAAGTATTTATCAAATATTGTTTAATACTCCAAAGAGTATTTTTATCTAAAGACTTTCTAGTTAAACCTAGTCGATAAGCTTTTTTATAAATAGCTTTATTACTACATTGAACATTTAATTTATTTTTTAATTCATCTATAGTAATTTTATTATAATATTTTTTAAGTAATTCTATTTTTTCTTTATCAAAATATCTATCAGTGTCTAATGACAAAATTCCTTTACTAATTCCAAGTTCTTTTAATTTACACTTAATAGATTTTTCACTATGATTTGATAATTCTAAAACACAATCATAATATGAATTATTCCTTAAATAATTTATTTCTTTCATTGTCCATTTAGTCATAAACACATCATCTACTCATCTAATTGTTCTTCTAATTCAGTTATTCTTTCATTTAATTCATTTATTTCCTCTTGTAACATACCAACATAATTTAATGTGAAATCATCATTATTCATTTTAACAGCATTAAATAGTTGCTTTAATTTATCTGTATCTGATAGATTCATATTGTATTTATTTGTTATATCATTTAATTCTGATAAATCAAAATCATATCCATTATCTTCTAAAAATTCATTAATATTTTGTATGTATAAATCTTTATATATTAAGAATTTTTTAAAATCAGAATAATTACATCCGATTTCATTGAAAGATTTTATCATTTCATAAGACTCATCTATTTGTTTTCTATAATGTTCATTTAATTTTTCTAATTGTTTTATTTTTTCTGACAGGGATTCCATAATAATATCCTGTTTTGTTTTCCCATACAATTTTAAATTTACCATATTACTTCCTCCTTAACATCATTTCAGTATATTCAATAAAATCTTCTTTAAACATTTTAAATTTTTTAATTTCAACTGGTGAATAATTTCTAAATTCACAATTTACACAAAAAGCATTTGGCAATGTTATATTTTCAAAGTATTTAGAATTTTTATGGAGATGTCCATAAAGCTGAATAGAACCTCCATACATCTTATTCCAAGATAAGATTGGATAATGTGTTAATATGTAAATTTGATTATCTATTTCTATTTCAGCATAATTTAATATTTTTTTCAAAGTATTTTCTTGACTCTCTATCTATTTTATCATGATTACCTTTGATTAAAATTTTTCTTCCTTTTAATTGTTTTGCATAATAATCTGCACTTTTACCTTTAAAAGAAAAATCTCCAAGAATATATACAATATCCTCATCATTAACTATACTATTCCAATTGTTTATTATAGTTTTATTCATTTCATCTACATTTTTAAACGGTCTATCAGCCAATTTTATTATATTAGCATGTCCAAAATGTGTATCACTTATTACATAGGTTTTCATATTAAATCCTCCATTAATATATTTTATTTGATAATACATATTAACATATAAATAAAAAAATGTCAATAAATTATTGACATTTTAAATAAAATCATTCAAACTTATATAGTACTATAACCAAAATTTTTAGCTAATTCTGTTAAATCTATTTGTATATTTTCATCTTCTGTATAATAATATGGACGTTGTTTATCTATCCATTTATCTAACATTTTAGAAATATTTTTAAATTCATTATCATTAAAATTGAATATATTTTCTGTTATACATTTATTTTCTAATTTTTTATATATTTCGTCTTCCAAATCAAATGAAAATTTATTTTTAATAGCTTTAGTAGCAAATTTAGGACAATATACTTTATTTTCTTCTTGGTTATAATAATTATTATCTAAATAATCTTGTATATCAGTATTTGTTGCTCTAACTAAATCATCAGATATCCACAAATATTCACCTTCATAGTCTTTAAATTTAATTATATTTTTATATTTATTCATTATTTAAATCCTCCTTAAATATATTAGATGATAAAAAATTTATAGGATAATTATATTTTAAAATATCTTTTGATATTCTAATTATTTCCATTATTATCAACACTTGTTGAGAGCATTTTGGTGGAGTAGATAAAATATCTAATATCTATTCACCTAATCTCTTTTCTATACTATCACACAATTTATCAAACAACTTACATGTCATTTTATCATGGTTATAGAATTTTTTTATTTCATTTAATCTTTCTATTACTTTCATTCTTTTTTCATTTTCTGGAATACTTGTATCATCAATAACTTTTTGTATCTCACATCTTATCATATCTATTATTATAGAACACTCATTTAAATATTTTGAAATATCTATTACAATTTTATTATTTTTCATTTGTTACCTCCACAATTTACTCTTATTTTATTTAAACTATATATATACTTCTCTTATATTACTTTTTAATAAAGTCTACATAAGGTAATAATATATCAGAACCATCATATACTATTTCATTTGTAGTTCTAATAGTTTTTTCAGGCTTTATTTCATGTTTCTCAATCAAATTTTTAAGAAAACAATCTATTTCATCTCCTATTTGTTTAACTTTAGCTTCTCCATAAATATCATATCCTGAGTCTTTTAATATATAAAGTATATCAAATCCATTTATCGCTTCTTCTAAATTATAATAAGTTACCTTCTTATCATATACTTTTATTCTCAACTCAATATCCTTTTCTTTATGTGCCCTTTCTATAAAACGTTCAAGCAACTCTTCCAATGATTTTACAGTATACAAATACCATTTTACCATTTTATTTTCATTTGAAAATATTTCTTCTAATTGATTTTTAGTTATTTTTTCCATTTAAATCCTCCTTTAAAATATTTATTATAATTATATATATATATATGTTTTAATATTATTTAATATAATATTTATAAACTTTTTCTATATTTATTTCTTTTGACTTACTATTTACAATTTTTAAATTTTTCAAATAATTATTATAAAGTATCAGGTGAACTTCTTTAATTAATTCAAATACTAATTTTTTTTTTCAGATCGGAAGAGCA
>OLQJ01000436.1_pt1 | contig 24884 bp, 26 predicted proteins | sample 1673231 | NCBI WGS metagenome assembly OLQJ01 (sample SAMEA3136769, study PRJEB25190) | human gut metagenome | biome: human gut; feature: human-associated habitat; material: faeces | place: Austria | collected 2013
TTGAAACCTTCAAGCCAAATTCTTTCAGCACATAATCTTTGATTTCCTGATAGGTCGCTTTCGTCTCTGCACCGGTTGCATCCAGCTCATCTAAGTCTAAGTCGATCTCTATCGTGTCATCTGGTTTTTGTTGGGACAAAAGTACAACCGTCTCCACATGCTTCGTCTACGACTAAACAAACTCTACCATCCTTGCCAATGCCATAATTACATGATGCTTCCACAGCTTGTAGAAAACAATTTCCAGTTTCTTCTGCCGATAACTGGCCAACTACACAATGCGGAGTAATACGGTCAATCGAGCGAGTTCGTCTACCACTATTATAAGGACTTCTTAATTCGCAATCAATTAATAAACTATTTGTATATTCCATATTTCACTTTTTCCTTCATAATGCAAGTTATTTCATCTCAACAAATCTTCATGTTCTTTTAACTGTTTTAGTGTTTCCTTCAATTTCTTAGGAATCGGAATAAAGTATGCTGCATTTTCAAGAATACTAAGAGATTCATTGAAAATGTAAAACATAATCACTGTTTCTCTAAGAGGAATTTTTTGATTTAATAATCCTTGGATAATATTAGCTAAGACTATTACAATAAATATAACAATCTTTTTAATCACCCCCTTAAATCCAATATCAGATGACAGGTTATGATGATAAATGGCTTTTATCCATCCCGTTATAAAATCCAATATAACCAAAACTAAGATCGCTTTTAATAAGAAATCCCAATCTCCAAAAAAGTATATAACCATTCCAGATACAGCACTTTCAATAATATTAGAATCTATGATGTTTCTTATACTCATCTTTTCACCTCCCTAAATTAAAGAAGATGATTCTTAAAGATTTAGAAACTCTTTATATAAATATATTTTTTCTATTACTGAAACAGGTTATAATTGATTTACAATAATTATTTCTCCAAAATAGAATCTTATTTTTTTGCTGTATTTTTCCCATTGACATTTCATAAATAACATCACATAATTCCTCTATGTCTTCATAATTATGACTAACTAACAAAATTGTTCTCCCTTGTTCCTTCAATTCAACAAGTAGTTTCTTTACTTGTTGTATCCCGTCAATATCCAAACCATTCATTGGTTCATCTAAAATTATTATTTCTTGATTCTCCATAATAGCTTGAGCTATTCCTAAACGCTGCTTCATACCTATAGAATATTTTTTTACTGCCTTTCTTTTTTCAGGATCTAACCCAACGTTTAACATAATTCCTTTTAAATATTTTTTATTCACTTTATTATGAATACCGTATAATAATTCTAAATTTTTCAATCCACTACAATTTGACAGAAAATCTGGTGTTTTTATTAATGCTCCTATGTACCCTGCTCGTAATGCCTTTTCAATAATACAGTTTTCCCTGAACCATTCCTTCCAATAATTCCCGTAATACTTTTACATGGACATTCCATATCTACATTGTTTAGAATTTTCTGATCCCCCATCTTTTTTGAAATCCCCTGTACTTGAATCCCTAGTCTCATCCTTACTTTTACGCTCAAAACCCATGTACTATAAACTTTTTGCAAGCAGAGGACTTATATTATTCTATACATTTAGAATTGAATATCTCCTTACTATTAAGTCCTATTATCGTGTTTATTTGGTATGATTTTCTCTTTATTTCTTTCAAATTATAGGTTACATTCTTTTCTCTATTTTCTTCTTATAAAGTAGATAATCGATTATCAAATAAATCAAAGCAAAAGGAGACATTTTTATGCCATTAGTTGGAGATTGTTGTGTTAATTTAAGTGGAAGAAATGTTACTGTCACTGATGGTAACAATCGTGCGATTGGGGAGTTAATGAATCGTGAATTTTTTACCGTTATCGGTGCCGAAGGTAGCTTAGTCGCTATCTATTTCTTAGGACCTTCTGGGCAGCCCCTTAGAGGATATCTGAATGGTGCTCCTGCAAGTTCAAAAACACCTATCCATACTCGTCCTTATGGAACTGTTTCGCTAAACGGACAAAATTACGTTGCTTTTATGATGCGTCAGACTATGAACCTTTATAACTTCAATGGACAGGTAGTTGGAAGCGTAGCTGCTGGAAAACGAGTTTTATGTAAGAGCAGCATGGCAAGCATTGACTCACCGTTCCTAAAGGCAATCAATTTTGCCGAAAAACGTACTGGTGGATGGGATTCTATGGCTGATTCAACGGGCGCCTATGGATATGTCGACACTGGATTAAGAACCAGTTCTTCTGCAAGCGGTATCGCCTTATATGGGAACTGGTAATTACATCAACTTTATAAAATATTTTCTAAAATGAAAAGGAGAATTGAAAAATGGCTCGATATCACATGATTGTAAATAGTGGAACCATCCCTGTATATCGAAGATCAGATTGTTCCGGTCCTTGCGGAGAACTGTATCCGGGAGAAGTATTTGTTAACCTTGGTGTAACTACAGGTTATCTTAATGTCAATGAAGTACGGTTTATTGATCCGGATGGACGCTATACCCTCGGGTTTATCAACTCATATGACGGCAGCTACGGGAACCTTGCATATTCCGGTACTTTACAAAATATGACAAACTTAGGATCTTGCTATTGTTTCAGACTGAGACACGGATTAAACATTGTAGATGGAAATAATAATTATGTAACAAGTTTAGCTGCTGGTAATATGGTTTACACTAAATCAGCTACTGCTGGTGCAAGTGATGAAAAAAATATGTCCATTATTGCCTATAACCAGAATGGCAAGATCGTTTCTGGCAATTATTTTATCAAATTGAATTATGCTTATGGGAGCATGTTTGCATCCAATTTCTGTCTTATGAAATAAAATTGTAAACTCTAAATAAGCATTTGTATACTAAAATCAGGATGCTCTTTCCTAAATAGAATTGAATAACTTAGGAAGGAGCATCCCTCACAAACTCGATATACTTATCAGAAAGGAAATTAATTATGGCTGATGAAAATGTTAAAAAAGCTCAAGCTTATCTCAATGCAATGTATGGACATCGTTCTGAATGGATTCCTTTAGAAGAAAACGGTTACACAGGAACTGTAACTGTATCTGGAGTAATCCGAGCTTTCCAACTTGAAAACGGATTAGATCCTGTTGGATCTGTTGGTCCTGCTACACTTAAAAAATTCAAAACGCTACCAGTAATCGAGAAAATGAACCCTGATGATTCTTCTATTCCTAATGTCTGTTTATTACAATGCGCATTATTTTTTAAAGGGTATGCTGCAGGAGGAATAACTGGTATCTATTATACATCTGGGGTAAACGCCGTAACACAACTTCAAAAAGATGCTAACATTGGTGTAACAGGAAAAGTAGATTGGAAAGTGTGGGCTGCATTGCTATCTTTTAATTGGTTCACAGAACCTGCCAATCCTTCCACGAAATGGGATCGCAAAATCCAAATAATTCAAAGACAATTAAATAAAGAGTATTCTGACTATTTAAGCGTACGTGCATGTGATGGTATTATGTCCAGGGAAACAGCACTTTCTGTTTTGGGTGCACTTCAAGCTGCTGAAGGTATTCTTTCTCCAAATGATACACTCACAAATTTAAATGAACTGAACTTTGGAGAACAAACAACTGCTTTATTCCCCGGACCTCTCGTATCCGGAAACTCAAAAACAAAATTTAACAAACTAGTTCAGTACGGACTTTATTTTAATGGATATGATCCTGGTAATTTTGATGGAGTATTTGATGACGCAACAAGAGCTGCTGTTACAAATTTCCAAAATTTTTATGCGTTATCCAAGATTATTGACGATAAATCTGGAACAGTTGATGTTTCTACCATGAAATCACTATTGCTGAGTTGTGGAGATACCGCTCGTCCTGCCCAGGCTTGCGACTGTTCCGTTATTCTCAACGAACAGCAAGCTCTTGATTTGTATAATGCAGGATATCGATGTGTAGGAAGATATTTGACAGGTACCGTTGGCACAGATTTTAGACCAAAAGCCTTAACTGTAGCTGAAATCGGAAGAGTTACTTCTGCTGGACTATACATTTTTCCAATTTATCAGGATGGTGGCTATTATCTAAACTATTTTAAAAATCCCTCTCAGGGTTCAACAGATGCTATTATCGCAATTCAAGCCGCAACCCGCCTAGGTTTTTTACATGAAACTACAATTTATTTTGCTGTTGATTTTGATTGTTTACCACATGAAACTGATGATTATATCATTAAATACTTTCAAGAAATTTATGGTGTTTTCAGTTCTACTCTAAATGAAAAGCAATACAAAATAGGCGTCTACGGTCCACGTCAGATTTGTATTGCATTAGCTGATAAAATGTTAACCACATCCTCCTTTGTATCTGATATGTCAAGTGGATTCACAGGTAACTGCGGCTATCCTCTACCAAAAAACTGGGCATTTGATCAATTTTTTGAAACTACATTTACCTCTTCTCCATCATTTGCAATTGATAAAGTTGCCCGTTCTCCCGAGCCAGGCAAGGATCAGGGATGTATAATCTTTGATGAAGTCGAATACATTACAGAACAAGAACGAATCAACGCTTTATATAAAAAATATTTAAACAGGTTTACTACTGCAACTGCACCTTTGGAAAATATTTTTACCACAAACATTGATTTATATGATTGTCGCATACAAGTTGCACATTTTCCAAGTACAAATATGGAGATAAACTTGTTTATTGAAACAAAAGGAAAAGCAGTCATTGTTCCTGATTCACCATCTAAGATTTCAATACCTATAGAGCTAAAATCTGATGGAACGGTAACTGCTAATTTTAAAGAAACTTTAAAACAAGTACTCTCTGAAATTGATACTTCTGGATTTTCAGAACAGTTTTACAATATAGCATTTGAAAAATGCATCTCGATCGCTGAAGAAATGCAAGAAGGCAGTGTAACTTTACAAGTAGAGCTGAAAGAAGCTAACTGTGCCGAACTTTCCGTTACATGGGAAAGCAATGAAGTATACCTTCCAGGTGATGGGGAAGGCAGTGAATCTCGTTATCTTGAGCTTTCTATTGGCTGGATTGTTCAAGTTGTGATTTATACTCCCGAATATAAATTAGCCGGCCAAATTGTAACGTATGCCTCAGTTGCTTGCGTAGCTTGTATTGCTGGATGGGCATTGGTTGAACTAGGTGTTGTAGCTGGAGCCGGATTAGGCACCGTTACCACTATCTATTCTGGCCTTGACGCTATTCTCAAACTTCTAGAAAGGGCAAGTATCATTTTACGCAATTAATTACTAGTTTAAGCTTAAATACTGTTCCCTTTTGAGCCCAAAAAGGGCTCCTAAAAGGGAACATATAAAAAACAACTATGCTCATTACATTAAGTCAATCTCTCATCATCAAATACCACTCTAATTGAAACCGTAAATGTTGTTCCTGTAGTTTGATCGATCAACTCAAAAAGTTCAATCGGATCAGATTCACTTTTGGCTTTCTTATTCCCTACTCGTACACAATCATCCAACCAGATTCGATAATCTTCCCTCAACGGATGAAGTTTCCAGGCAGCTGTCTTAAACAATTCATTCAAAAGACTTTCTTCCTCAGAATAGCCATTCGTATTTTCAGTGGATTGATACACTGTTTTATTCGGTTCAAAATATAAATTTCCCATTTCCCATTGATTATTTCCAGAAGTCTTGACTCTGATCCCCACTTTTCCATTTTTAGAGCTAAATGACTGACTGAGTCCACTATCTGGATAAGTATCTGAAGTAAAATTCATACGAAACTGAAAAGAATTATATTCTTTCATTTCGATATCCTTATATGCAAAATACATATTGATCTGTTGATCTGTAGCAACCTCTTCCACTCCTTGAAATCGTTCCTGCTTCAGTCTCTCTTCCGCATCATTCTGATTCGTACTACACCCCATGCTAAGTGTTAAAATATAAATGATTCCACATAAAATAACAATTCTTTTTTTCACTCCACAATTCCACTTTCTTTCTGAGACTTCCATCCATCCATTATCATATCTATATCTGTAAGACTTACAATAAATTCAGTACCTGACGTTTGATCTATAAGGCGAAACAACTCTACAGGCTCTATTATTGCTTCTGTATTTTCTATATATTGATCTATCCAGATGTGATAAACATCTTTTGATGGTTTTAATTTCCATTCTGCATTTTCATAAATGCTCTTCACAGACTCTTTTACTTCACCCCCTTGCGTAGGAAGTTCATTTCCTGATTTATACACAACTTTTTGATCTTTCCTATATAGGTCTTCTATCATCCACTCCTTTCCTTCTGCTCTTATTTTCACTCCTAATTTTTTGTTAAATGGTGAATATGTCATGCTTGGAATCATGGACTCTCCCCATGGAGATTCGATACTTAATCCTAGTAAGTAAGAATCTAATTCATGCAACGGTCTCTCTTTGAGTGCAAAGTGTATATTAATCTGCTGATCCGTAATGATATCATCTACGCCTTTAAAAGCCTCTTCTTCAGTCAGTTCTACCTGCCTGTTACACCCTGTACAGACAAGCATACAACATATCACAACTAAAATAATCTTTCTCATTTTCTTCTCTCCTCTCATATCCATACCTTTAATAATGAATGATAACTGGTATTCCCACTTCTACCTTACTAAATAAAAGTTGTGCCTGATCTACCGGCATATTGATACAGCCGTGGGAACCTGTTCCCGAAATTTGATTGAGAGTACCGCCAAATGCACTTTGCCAGTCTGCATCATGAAATCCAATCCCACTCCATGTTACTCTCATCCAAAATCTTACAGGCTGAATGTATTTCGGCTGTCCTGTCGTTGGATTAGTTTCGCCGACCAACGTAGAATCCGCTTCTTTTTCTAAAATCGTATAGACCCCTTCTGGTGTGATTTTTTCTGGAATCGGTTCTCCAGAAACAATATCCGTACTCAATTCTACGGCTCCATTGATCACATACCACATATGCTGCGCAGTGAGATCTACGTCAATATAGGTACCTCCCCAATCCGGCATTGCATGAGCTGCTGCCATTCCGCCGACATAATATGCCGGCTGTCTTGTCACAATTGCCTTATTTTTGATATCATTCTTCAAATTTGTAAGCTCTGTTTCTTCGTCGATTGACCATCCATAGGTTCCCCCTGAAACCTGAGTAGCTCGTCCATCGGGTGTTGTGAATGTACGGGTAGCTCCAACAGTGTCATATTTATTTCCAAATTCTTCCAGCCATGCTTTGATCAGATCCGTCTGAAATACAACTTCCATATTCTGATCGACCGTAATCCAAGTGCCAATCAGAGAGCGGTCTACTATCACAGGTTCTGTCATTTCATATGTAACAGATGCTTCCAGATAAGAATTCATGATATCACATGCTACACGTACCTTTTCTGATTTTTCTGTATATTCTGGTGCAAGATAACACTGTTCCTTTTCCAGATTCAAATTCGTATCTTGGGCCTTTAGCTTATTTTCGATTGCTTTTCTTAATTTTACGTAGTCAATCCCCGTACCATTCGTTTCCTTCTGAATCACAAACTGTTCCCCGTTAAATACCGGTTTTGCATTTTCTCCTGGAATCTGATTTTCTTTTAGTATTTTCAGCTGATTGATCTGCTCATCCAAAAGTGTTTCGTCATATTCCACGTTAAATTTCACTGTTTTTGTTTTCTTCTCAAAAATATCCACAATCCATGACCAGACATTCTGCTGTTTTAAGACCTCTTGAATTTCTTTATTGGAAGCATACTTTAAATGAATATTTTTTCCATAAATGCTTTCTTCTTCCACACCCTCATCCTCAATAGTCACTGCGTATGTTTCAATCACTTTCTCAAATTGCTTTGTTGCATCTAAAAGAGACTTTCCTGATACGTCTATTTTATTGATTGTTGTATTTGGATAAAAATGTTTAGAAAAATAATATGCCACACCAAAATAAGCAAAAATAAACATACATACAACACAACCAATGATTACCCCAATTACTGCTTTTTTCTTCATTTAACATACTCCTTCGTGTTATCCAGAATCCATCTCATATCCCATTTGTTTTTAAAGTATATATATACTATTATCTATATACTTTGTATTATACAATAACCAACCAACATTTACTATCTTTATTTTGTTTGCTATTATTCATTGCTTTCTTTCTGCACAGGTCTAAGTAATCCTTCGGATAACTCAAAAGTCTCATCACATAACAAATTTATATCTTCTTTATTATGGCTTGCCAATAATACAATGGTTGTTTTTTTTAACTCCAACAGCAGCTTTCTAATATGTTCTATTCCACTTTTGTCTAATCCATTAAATGGCTCATCCAAAATTAATAATTGTGGAGATTCCATAATAGCCTGCGCAATAGCCAAGCGTTGTTTCATACCCATTGAATATTTTTTCACCTTTTTTGTATCATCTGGATCTAATCCCACCATACTCATATATTTCTTTATAACTTGAGTATCCGTTTTATTATTGATGGAATATAACATAACTAAATTCTGAAAACCACTGTATTGTGGAAGAAATGCAGGATTTTCAATGATAAACCCTACTCGTTTATTCCCCATTTTACCATTTGATAAAACTTGGTCATCTAAGACTATTTCACCACTATCAACTTCAAGAAATCCACATATACACTTGAACAGAACAGATTTCCCTGATCCGTTACGTCCCATAATTCCATAAATTTTTCCACGTTCACATAACAATGAGATTTCTTGCAGTATTACTGTTTCATTAAATGTTTTTCTCACACTCTTTATTTGAAGCATCTTAGTATATTCCTTTCTTCTTTATTTTTAATAAACTCATAACGGAAAGAACACCAATTAATACACACAATACAAATATAATATACCCCATTGTAGGACAATCCCAATTATACTCGTATCCAATATTTGAAATTCCTATCCATGATGCAGGAGAGAAAAATTGTACAATAGGAGTTTTTTGAGAAATATTATCCACAACCAATGGGGAAATCGCAAATATTTCTCCAAAAATAATCGCAATGCTATTTGAAAAAAATATGCTTATACTAAACATAGCGACTCCTAAAAAGGTTAAAACTAAAAATACCATTCCCATTGTCATTAAAAGTGCTTCTATTGCTTTATAATGACTCAATATTTTATATGGAGATAAAAATAATAATTCATATTGTGAAGATGCATCTGTTAAAGCAATTGTATAATAAATCCGTCCCCAATTTTTTTCCCCTACTATATTGGGCAATAGAGTTACAACACTTACCAAAAAACTTAATAACGTAATAATTAGTGCAAGGAATACAATTGTAATCAGCTGCACAATTCCCCATTTTATCCTTCCCAATCTAATATAATGAAACATACTTTCTTTTCCACCGTCTGGAATATCAGAAAAAACATATACTGCGCTCCCTAAAAAGAGTACTGCAAAAAATACATTTGACAGTAATAACGGATAACCCCAGGGAGAAATTCCATAACCTGTGATATTAGAAATTTGTTTCAGGGGATTTAAGAACAGCCAAAAAGAAAATCCCACAAAAAATACATAGAAAAAAAACTTTCTGCTTAATAATTTGTATCTAAATATCCGTAATATGTATTGTAATCTAATCATTCTTTTTTACCTTTCGTAAAATTCTGGAACTGATTAATATTGTTAAAATAGCAAAACCCACTGCGCCTATGCTAATAGCATAAAAATAAGACTTCATATCATCATTCCATATATTTACTGAAGCGTTAAATATATTGTACAAATCTGCAGTATTATTCCTGAAAATTTGGTTAACAAAAAAAGATACTATATAAAAACTAATTATTGGTATAGTAAATATTAAAAACTGATCTGATACAAACAAAGAGATCAATGTCGATAACATCGATAGCAAAGCTGTCAAAATCCCATACTGCAAAGCATATAATATGTAATACAGAATAAATTTTTGATTGATTAAAAAAAATCTAAGTCCACCATATTGGGATAATATTTCAAATGTCGTATCATTATCTGCAATCCAAGGTAATCCCATCTTACACATCACTACAAAACATAAAACGCCTAATACAATCGTAAGAATAGAACTAATACTTATAACACAACATTTCGAAAATGTATAACTTATAATATTACCTCTTGAAATCAGTAAATACATATATCCATTTTTTTCATCATCCTGTATACTAATTGCATATGGAAAAGCAGAAAAAATCGTTACCAAAAGAAAAGGAATCCCATATGTAACAGCATCAAAAACATATAAAACTGAAATATTATATCCACCATCAACACACATTCCCAAGCACATACATAAAAATACTCCTACAACTCCGATTATAAAACGTCTGGAACAAATTGCCCTATAAAAGTCAACTCGTGCATATTTAAAAAAGTTTTTCATAAGACAATCTCCTCTCCTGTTAATGCATTATATAATTCTTGGTATTCGTATTCTTTCTCCTTAGTAGACTCTTTTATAAATATTACCCATACAGGAACTAATTCTTTTCGTTTTCCACAATTCAAAATAAAATATCCAAATTCTGTATCATTCACTTTATAACTTGATGAATTAATCAACTGACTATATTTATATAAAATTTTCTCATTTATACTTGAAAATGGAATTAATTTCTCGGAATTTAACTCCGTATCTATATCATATAAATCAGAAATACTCATATACTCAATGCCGCCTGACGAATATAATATTTGTATAGGTGCTGTACTCGGTGCCAATGATATATATGTATCGAAAAATTGAAAAATCACTGGTTTTTCATCTATTATTTGCCTTATTGAGAAAAAATAATACCCATCTTTCCCTTCCCTGGAAGAACTGACTATATCTTTCTGTTCTATAGCATTTGGAGATACTACATAACAAGAATACACTAGATTCTCCGTTGGTATTTTCATATCTTCCAATATAGTATTTATTTCTTCCTGAGCAACTTCTTTTGGCGCAAAAGATAAATCTTCGTCACTGCTACATCTCTCAAGTTTTTCTCTAGAAATACTATTACTTATCTTTTGATAAACGGTAGTCGAATATATTAAGGATGTTGTATCATATTCTAAAACATTCCCCTTACTATCCTTATAAATGTTCCTTGTATCATAAACACTCTTTTCACCTTTTTCAGAGAACAAATTGTCAATAGCATTTTCCCCATAAATAGATCTCTCTGATATAGTTTTTGCTCTATAAATTTCTTTTGGAGACTGCGCTTTTTCTAATATCTCCATTTTATTTTTTGTCACATTTTGTTCTGAGAAATTTATATTTGTTGTACTATAATAGGTCATCATTATAATAAGAATCCACAACAATACAAATATTCTCTTTTTTTTCCCTTCATTCATAAAAAACCTCGTTTAATTATGGCGAAAATACAAAATGTATTTTCGCCACCTGTTTTTTTATCTTTCCTGTATTCTACTTAACTATTTTTAATACTCTCCATGAATGTCAATTACAAAATAGAAATAGCAACATCCACGTCTTAACGCCCCCCTTTTTTTTACTTTCACATAAATAACCTTTTTCTCAATTAGACCTAATAATAATTTTCTTTAGTATAAAACTGTTTTTAGACTTCCTCAATTGCTACTGGATAAACGGAATAAATCACGGTATAATTGGACTCTTATTTCCATTTGTCCTGAAATGTCATATAATAAAAAAGTTTGAAAAGAATTTCTAAACAAATCCCTTCCAAACTTCTTCTGAATAAAATTAATACATCATACTTTTAATACAATTTATGGAGTGTATCTACCTGTTACCCTAAGAACATTTGTTACACTTGATTGTCCCCAATATGTAGAAAGGCAACACCACTGTCCAACTGGCCCGTTCCCTAAATAAGGATTATCAACTGTCACATTTACTGCATTACTTCTCATCGAAACAGGATATGAAGTATTAGACCAATCTAATGTTTTTGAAAATCCTCGTATTTCTCCAGTATTACTAAAACTTGTTGGTGTAACATAATACCTGTTTTCCGAATCCTCTTTTTGCATACGTGGAGATAATGGATCTGGATGATTTCCATTTGCAGCAACTGTTACATCAAAATTCACATATCCAGCTTGAGTCATCGTAGCAAAAGAAAAAAATAGCATTAAACACATCCCCATAGATACCAAAACTTTTCTTTTCATAAACAAATCTCCTTTCATTTTTTATTAGGTCTAATGGATAACTTTAGTATAATATTGTAATTTTGTATTTTCAATTATACCTGTGCATATAGCTATAAATAGAGTATAATTAGACAAATCCTATTCAACTTTGCAGAACCTATATAATGAAATGCCCTCTTACAAGTAATATTTCCAGGATCCACTCTGCACTGGCGACTCACCGCACCGTAATATTCACCAGTAATCTATTAGCTATAACTACCTCTCTTGAAGGATAACTCTCAAAATCATGAATCCAGAAATTTAGAAATTAGAATTCTGGTATCCGGAAATCGCCTTTTTTGTACTTAATTGCACATTTCCATTTCTATAAGAATATTTGCCAAATTGTTGCCCACATCTGCGATGTAGAAAAGCCTTTACGAAGTAAGCGCAAAATAATTCAACGGATTATGTTACCCTAAAAATCATTAGAGAATGCAAGCATTTCACTTCATCTTCTCTTGCTAGAAATGATAGATGCGACCATTTTACTCTATTCGATTTACGGGGGTGTGCTCATGAGAAGCAAAAGAATATCTGCCGAAAAACAGTATCGTCTCATCGCGGAATGCCATCAAAACAGATTAACAGATCATCAATGGTGTGTAGCATACAACATCAAACCAGGCACATTTTACAACTGGGTAAAAAGGCTACGTCAGAAAGGCTGTGTGGATTTACCAGCGTCAACCGGTCGCAGCTATAGCGCTCCGGAAAGTCAGGAAGTTGTCAGAGTGGATCTTCATGATACTGACAATTTTCCTATGAACAGCAGTTATATAGGATTCCGGCATCTGCGGAAATAACTTTTCCGTGGCAGAGCCAATGAAGCTGTCTGTTGAAAGTTTCTTCTAACGATACCAAATGGAACAGATCCGCAACTCTTGGTTCAACCACTTCGCATTGTGAAGGAACTGGAATGTTAGGGGATATCACGATCGACAGATACACTTTTTTGAACCCAGAGCCATCATTGAGCATTGCCGATCACTCCCAAAAGTGTTTTTAAAATGGGGCAGATGCCTGCTCGGTGATTTCCAAAGTGAAGTTGTTTCTGATCACAGTAGCGATTTTATGCTCCGATGTCATATTTACCGGATGGATCGCAGAAGAAGGAACTTCTACAAATATTTGTGTCTGCTCTGCAGTCTCCAGATAAGCCTCACGAGCTTTCCGAAATCTCCACTAATAACTCGCTTTTGTAATGTCGTGCAGCTGACACCATTCATCGTTTTTCATTCCTTGCGGGTGGTTTTGGTAGTCTCTGATCAGGTCAGCCCATTCACTCAGACGGGTTTGCTCTGCTACTAGACTTATATGAAATTCATGACTCACCTCCTGTAGCAAAGTCTAAAAAGTTGAATACTAAACTATTTGGACTTTGTAGTGATAAATCTATTATCTCACATTGGATAATTTTGAACAGGTACTTGCTATTTTGCGTTTACTGCCTATGAATAAACTTATGCTACCTTCAGTACATATAAATTTTTCTTTCCTTTACTTCGCATACATTGTGATTATTTTTCTTAATTAGAACCACTGGGAATTCTTTGAATATTCCAAAACTCTTTCCATAAAATATTTCTTTTTATATTTACTAAGCAACACTGTTTCTCCGTTTCTTAATAATATTTCTGACGAATTCATAGATGCTATATACTGTATATTTACTATATATGCCGCATGACTTCTTACAAACCTTGCTTCTGCTTGTAACATAGTTTCTAATTCTCTCATCGTGTGTCGCACTCTGTAAACCTGATTTATTGTATGGACTCCTACAGTTCTCCCCAACGTATCTATATACATCAACTCACTATACTTAATCATCACATAATTACATTCTGTTTTTATGCATAAATATTTTTCTTCATAATCAAGCTGCGCTAAATATGTTTTAAATTTCTCTTTAAAAACATTATATTCTATAGGTTTCATTAAATATCCTACTGTATTCATTTGATACCCTTGAATAGCAAACGAATCATAACTTGTTATAAATACAATTTTCACTTTATAGTTAATTTTTTCTATTTCTTTAGCAATTTTTATTCCATTAACTTTGCTTCCTGTAAAAATAATATCCAAAAAAATCAACTTAATCTCCGAATCTGTTTTAACTACATCTAATAAAGCTTCCGTATTATTGAAACTTTGAATCTCTAATAATAAATTCTGTTCAGATTCTATCTGTTGTAAAAATTTGTAAATACATTGCGCAAAATAAATATCATCATCACAAATCAAAATCTTCATAATGATTTCCTACATTTCGCTTCAACTCTAATAATTTTTCTGGTAACTTATCTTCTCCTATTGCAAATGGACATCCATTTCTTTCGATGTATGCTCTTTCCAACGCTACTTTTTCTAACCAATTTCCAATTTTATTTATTATATCTTTTTTCATTTTCCCTTTGTTTACCTATACCAAATAGCACACCACACACTATAACTCCGCATGCTGCAAAATAACCCATATCTATATTCAATATTGAGACCCCTCCCAATAAAAATATTCCTATTTGACAATAGTGCTTCAGCTCTTTTGCCATAATCACTTTTACGCCATTGGGAATGGGATTCTGAATTGTACCACATGGAACCTCATAACTTAATTTCAAGTACACCACAAATGCACTTACTATAATTATTATCTTATGTACATCTAAAAATATGCCATCTCCTAATATAGTAATGAATAAAAAAATCCCAAACAAAGTACAGCATATTTCTTGTGTAGGTGCATGATATCCACCACACTTCTTTCTCAGTTTAATAAAAAAATACACATATATACCTGTATTCATTATTTTTTGAGTGACACTCCCTATTGCAATAGCAATTACTAATGTCTTTATAACCTGCAGAACATACTTTATTCCGTAAGATATGATTTGTTCATCATACTGAAGAGCATATCCTCTATTCAATAATATTTTTATTATATATTTCTCTACGTCCTATTCCTCCATTTCCTTATCTCATATCTTCTCGGAATCTTCATCCCTTATTTCACAAGGCTTTCTGTGTCTCTCTTTTAAAAATCACCCACTTTTTTGCAAAAACGTTTGACAAATCATTCAAATTTTGCAGCGAAACCAATTGATAATATTTTATTTCAATCGACTAAAGGCAATTTTTTGTTACCTTGTAATCCCGACAGCCATGTCGTCTATCCGAATACTTTTGTATCCGATTTCCTGAAGTTTTATCCTGAGCTCTTTGCGCTCCCTAAAAGCACCTGGAATTATATCGTGCAGTTCTGGTATCTTGATCTTTCCCCGACCGATTCCATCATACAAGAATGTATTCTGTCTTTGCCCCTAAACCAAGACCCCTTCCTGCATGCTCGTTCCTACCTGCTGTCTTTAAAGCTGAAAGTAACTTCTATCACCGTCTGATGCCGCATGCTCAAGGACAGTCCTCTTTATACCATTCTCAGCGGTTTTTCTTTTTGTGATACCCCTGGAATTGGGACTTTTTATGATTTCTTTTCCCGTATCTGGCAAGATGGCAGAAACACTCTTTCTCCCAATGGTCGTTTCCCTAAAATGAGATTGCCTAAAGGAAAAAAGACAAGGCATAGTACCCACTATGTCCAATATTTATGTCCATTTCTCGGAATTTTCTTTTCCTGCACAATATTCGGTTATCAATTTTCAATCGGAATCTCATTCAGTGAGATTTCAAGAAGTTATTATGTTATGCATAATATCATCATTTCCATATTTTTTCTGTTTCTTTGTTCAATTAGTCTGTTTTTGTGTTTAATTAGACGTTTTTTGATGGAATACAAATCGTAACATTAAATAATTTTTCTTTTACATAAATTTTACAGCTTCCTCCATAACGCTTCACAGCTTCATTTAAACATGTTAAACCTAATCCATGATTTTCTTTACTTTTCTTTGTAGTCATAAACTTAGACTGTTCAATAATTATTTCATTTACCGGATTTATTACTTCTATAAGTAAACAGCCATTTGCTTCCCATATTTTTAATCCTATTTCTTTCACACTATTTTTTTCACATGCTTCTATTGCATTATCAATAACATTTCCAAAAATAGAAATAATATCTAATGCATTTAATCTGCTTAAGTTCTGTGTTGTCAGATTATACTTAAAATTTATACCTTTTTCTTTACACATTTTGAATTTATTCATTAACAATAAATCTAATATTCTATTCCCACTGTTTATATAATTGTTAAACTTATCAAAATATTCATCAACATCCTTTAAATACTCTTTTCCCACATTATTACTTGAAAGTATCAAAAAATTTTTTAAATCATGCTTTATTTTTCGGATCTCTTCATGTAACGCATCAGTCTGTTCATAATAACTAGCTTCTCTTTTTACTTCATTAAAAAAATTTTCTAACTCTATTTTTTCTTCATTCATATGATAGTAACGGTTCATAATATTTAAGTACGCAAGCAAAATGACTCCAAGAATCACAAGTTGAATAAAAAACACCTGTTCTACTTCTAATTGTCCAGCATATACAATTATATTATTCAGATATATATATAAGCATGTTAATACTCCACCTAAAAAAATAATATTCCAAATTACTATTTTCCCAATTTTCTTTTTATCTATATTATCAGAAATTTTATTCATAATATTAAGAATAGCGCACTCACAAATTTTTGAAGCGCTATAAATAATCCCCCATCTTATATTTACTGCGTCTAATATCAGATCAAAATCATAACGCATTGTAAGTAACATTGTTACTAAAATAACAAAAATTTCTCCAATCATCACTCCCGCAAGTATTTCCATATTACGAAACATTATCGTTCTTATCTTTTGTTCATAACTAAGGCAAAATATTACAACATACATAACAAAATTATTGCACATAAGCAACAACAAATTACTTACATGAAAGTAATCTTCTACTTTCACCACCCCAAAAATTATAATAAAGCTTATTATTTTTCTTAAGTTTTCATGTTTTTTAATTTTATACTTTTTATTAAACCAATAAAATATACTCAACTCACATACGCTGCTTATAACCTGATTCACTTTCCCACCTCATATATTCCTTTTCTAAAAACTTCTTATTTATAGAACTTTTCCGTTTCTTCCTTTATTACAATAGCTATTTTGCTTATTAGCTCTTTTTCCTCAAAGCTACAACCATCTAATATACTGGCATATCCATCATTTATTTTATGAACAGTCAAACTATCATAAAATAACTCATCCAGAGACACTTCCAATGTATTAGCCAAAGCAATCATAAAATCTATGCTCATTTTTGTTGTTCCGTTTTCAATATGAGATAAATGCTGTACAGAATATCCTGTAAGTTCCGCTACTTCTGCTTGTGTGTATCCTTTTCTAGCTCTTGCGTATTTAACATTTCTTCCTAATTTTATCCAATCCATACATTCACCTTCCTTTAGTTCATAATTTTATAAATAATCGCTTCTGTTAGGAATGTATTGAAAAGATATATAGTATCTATATAGTTTAATTATTTCCAGAAATACAAAACTTTATAAATTATCTTGTTCTTCTATGATCTTTTTAAAAATTCTTTTTTTACACCTATTAACATATTGCCTGGAAATATTAAGTCTGTTTGCAATATCTGTATCAGAAATTTCTTCCAAAATACAGCATTTCATTATTTCTTTTTGTAAATCTGATTTGCACTCTGCTCCGGATATCATATCTATAAAAAACTCAATTTCTGAGTAATAATTTTTACTGTCTACTATATTCAGTATCAAAAGCTCGCTATTTCCAAGTATTTCTATTTTTAACGCTTTCCACGATCTATACATTTCATAAAATCTATTTCTTATCGCATTTGCAAAATATTGTACACATTGTCCCTCATTTTCAATTTTTTTAATTTTATGTATAGATTCTAAGAGTGCTAAACACAGCTCTTGCTGCATATCTTCATATTCTGCTAAATAACTATTTTTTGAATATTTGTTAATAAGAGGCTGCATATATCGCACTATTTCTAATATTGCGTCCGCATCTCCTTTTTCTTTTGCTACCTTTACCAGTTCCAACATTGTTCTCTGCTTAACTTGATCCATAGTAATTGCCCCCTTTTTCCTTAAAAAGAACTAATTACTATGGATAGAACTTTGATTTCTCAATTGGCTCTTTATTGTGCATAATTGGATAATTTTTCCTGTTTTTAATATTTTTATCGCCATTATGCACACATTCCCCCCCTTATTGTATACGCTTTTTTCACTATACTTTAATATATCAGAATTCATTGCAATAGCATAATTACGCTTTTCATACATAACTACTTAAACTTCTTCAGGCTTTCTTTTCTGTAACAAATATGCCCTCTGATAATTCTTCATTTCATCCACCGTCTGGAACATCAATCTTTTGATCTGCTCTTCTGTCAGCCCCTTTTCCAAGCACTCGACAATCATTTCTTTCTGCTCTATACTCAACTACTCTGCATACCGCTCCATACATTCCAAAATGCTGCCTGACAGATCATATTGTTGTGCATCTGAAAATTTTTGCTTTTCCTCCAAATCCTGAAAGAATGTTACATCTTCTGGAACCTGTGATTGCCCCGCTCCTACTGTTTGTCTGACGGATTCTGCCCGCTCTTTTCTTGCCTGCATAAACTGTGCTTCAATCTCCTGTTCCGTTGGCTTTGGATACTTTCGGAAATTCAAATACAAAAAGGCTTCCCGATCAATCTCCCGATAATAAATCCCATCCTCTTTTTTTGCCATCTCCTGATAGGCATCCCGTTCTTCCCGATTCAAAAACTGAATCTGCTTTTTCGGTTCCAGGGTGAAATATGCTCGCTGTTCTTCATCAAAAATTACTTTCACCGGGTGATGATATCCCATCTTCCCTGCCAATTGTTCCATTTGCTTCCACTCCGGGGTGTGAAATGGGATTGCTTTTTCATCAAAAATAGGATACTGACCTTCGATAAAGATCAGACAATTCTTTCGGTTCATTCGTTTGACCGCCGCAGGAGTCATCAGACTTCTCCCCAGTTTCTGGTTTTGAATATTGGAGTTTCCGTGTGCCCCAAATGTCCGCCCATCATTCCGGACATCAATGGTCATCTCCCCCAACAGCTCCGAAATATATTTGTGGGTACTCTTGGCTCCTGGTCCGGATCCCATATAGATTGTGACTGCACAGTTCTCCACAAAAATCTCCCACTTATCCTGTTGAAACAAGGCTTTGATCTGCGCAATGGATTGCAAAATAGGGACAATAGAAATATTCCTTCCCCGGATCGTTCCCATCAAAGATTCCGTTTTACTTGGTTTTGGTCCTGCATAAAATTCATCGGCCCACAGTCTGACATGAATGGGCAATGCCCCTCCACATTCATGATCTGCCGTATGGATCAGCACATCAAACATGGTGGTATAAAACATGGAAATCAAAAAATTAAAAGACGGATCATTGTCTGGCATGACCAGAAACAACGCCGTCTTTTTTCCCGGAATATTTTCTGCCCCGGTTCCCAGACTTCGAATCTCCATATCATCAGCTTCTAAAATTCTTTTGATTGCAGGTGTTTCGCACAATCGCAACATAGCGTTTACCATTAAGATTACGCAACTGACTGTTTCTTGGGCTTCCATATTTCCCTTTAGTTTCCGGTAATCCCGTACCGGTGGATATTCCGGGCCATATCTTCTTGCAAGATCGTCCATTTTTTCCTGTAACCGGGTACTGTTTTCTTCCGATCCTGGCTGCATCTCTAAATTTGCCAATGCTAAAACCCGTGGCAATGTAGCGGCCTGGTACTGTTCCGGATGCTCTTTTTTCTCCCGCTCTTGCCGCAGCCACTCATAGGAAAATAAAGACATGAGATACAGACTGACGGCCTGATCCCAAAACGGCTCCCCTTTCATTGCATCCGGTGGCTTTACGGACTCCTGCAGGTTAGTAATCAACTTTACCAGTCCCACTTCATCCCGAATATACACAAAAGGATTCCATCGGTCAGACTCTTCCGGATTGATGAGGTTTAGCACCTTTACTGCGATATGCTTCTCTTTTAAATAATTTCCTGTTTTTCGCAGCAATTCCCCCTTAATATCCAACACAACATTGGTCATAGAAGCTAACAGGATATTGGGAATAACTAATGATGTGGATTTATAACTTCCCGACCCTCCCAGGATCAAAAGATTCATATTTGACAGTTTTCCATTATCTACAGCCACATTTTTGCTTAACAGTGTATTCTTCGTTTGATCTTTATTCATTAAATTTCGCTGAATCTGTTTTAAATCTGCCCACTGCTCGGAGCCATACTCCACTCCCATCTGTCGGTTCCGGTAATAATCCATCAGATAGGTAACAATCCCAATCCACACAATCAGCGCAATTCCAAGAAACGTAAATGTCAGATCATTCCACCAATTCTGCAATGGATGCAACAAGATGTAGACAAACTGATTCTGCCAATTTTCCAATGTTACCCCTTCCAGTTTTGCCAGACCACTCAGATAATACGCAGTAACCATCAGCAATACAAATAAACTGAGTAAAAGTCCCCATGGTAATTTTCGTCTCTCTACCATATCTTAGATTCCTTTCTTTGGAATGGTCGGAACCTTGGATGGAGCCTGTTTTATTACATTTTGAATCATTTCTTTTTCTGCAGTATTTTTCTGCAGGGATTCTTTCTTACCAAATTTTCTGGACACAGGTTCATACCGTTCTGCATACAACCGTTCTCCTGTACTTCTTTTTTCAGATGGAACCATACTTCCATCTGCATTTAAGATTAGCTGCTTCTCTTTTCGTTCCACAAATCCGATGTATGTTTTTCCATCATCTGTTCGAAATACCTGCTCTGTAGGTAACACCAACGTCTGCTCTCCATCTCCCCAGGTTCCTGGAATTCTGCTTGCAAACATTCCACGCCTTTCCATATCCCAGCTACTTGCCAATTGAGACTCCTGGACCAGTGTCTCATGATTGATTGTGATTTCAATAAACTCTGGATTATTATGAAACTCCTGATACTGCTCATTATTCATTGATCTGATCGATTGTTCCTGTTTCAATACCTTTTGTTCTAATTCTCCCGGTTCTTGCCCCTCGTATTTACGAACCGCTTTCTGGATTGCTTCTGATGATGTATCCACATAAGCTTCTTCCTTCATCACACCAGTTTCCCGATACTTTCCCATATCCATGGTTTGAAAGTCCGGAATCTCTTTTCCCTCTGACAGACGCTGCTCCTGATACATTCGGTACCAATGTTCCACTTTTGCCAGATCTGCATTGGCTACCACAACCTGGATTTCCCCATCCCCCACCTGTAAATCTGGCAGAATAGAATAGTTCACCTGCAGTACTGCAAAATCATCTGTTAACAAGTCTATCTTCTGTTCCACCGGAATACTGACAATGCTGGTTCTTCCACTGGTCAGATGGTTTAAGTTCTGCAGTTCATGTTCTCCCCCTTTCATCTCTGCCATTAAAAACCGGTCATACCAAGCCTGAAATTTTAGTTGATCCTCTCCATAAATTGCCACCTGAACCAGCCCATCTGTCTGATTCAGATCTGGCAGTTCCACATACCGCACTCCCCGCTCTTCCATCTGATGGACAAATCCCGTCTTTTCTAATTCCTTCCAACTTCCAACCGGAATATTTATGATCTGGTAATTTCCTTCGGTCAGTTTGGCAAATTCCTGAAAATTCTGAAATTCCCTTCGGTTTAATAGTCCTTCTTTATACATTCTCGCAAAGTGCTGGATCAGCAGGATTGTTCCTGCCGCTGTTAGTTTAAATACCGGATCCATCATAATCCCCAGTCTGCCGACGCCTTGCAGTGCCATCAATACTTCCTGTTTTCCTCGTTCGTTCTCCATATCTACTCCTTTTGTCGTTCCTGATAAGTTTCCAATACAGTCTGAAAAATCGCATCCCGTAGCCGTTTGGAAGGACTGTATATCACATCTTGGTATCCCTTTTTCTCACTGTAATATTGGGGCATCTGGCAAAACACCCCATATTTCCCTTGTTTTAATAGAATCCCTTTCACCGTAACTCCAAGGACACGGATCGTTGCTTCTCCTACAAGGAATTTCTTCTTTCCTTTCGGAAATACCTGCAGATGCACAACTTCAATTGGGGGAAGATACAAATCTTTTGTGATTTCCATCTGGATTGCTTCCCGGACTGCCTCTGTGATCTGGTTTCGTAGTGAATCCTCCACGATTACCAAGTCCTCCCATCGTTCTCCCTGCTTTCTTCTGGGAAAGCTGACAAAGGCCTCCTTGATTCCTGCTCCTTTTTCGCATGTCAAAATCCGTATCTGAAATGTCAGCAGCTGATCCAAGGTAATGGTTCCATACCCCCAGACTGTTCCCTGATTCTGATCTGGCAGGTAGATCTGTACCTGTATCTTCATCACGCTATCCCTCCTTTACCTTTTTCTTTTGATTCCATGGCTTTCTCCGACTGCCCCAAAACATTTGTGGATGCTCGGAAAGCAACTGCTTGATTCGCTCCATTTGTTCCACAGAAAGGCAGGATTTTGCCAAATACAACACTTCTTCCATTTCCTCGCCTTGTTCCAGACAATCCAGCAAATAACTCTTTTGCTCCTGGCTAAACTTCTCTTCTTCTAACACCTGTTTGACAAATTGATCCATTTGCGCCTGTTTCCTATGTAGCTGTGTTTTCCGCCGTTTTTTCTTCCACAGTCGGTTCCAAGTAACCGTCTGGAGCTTCACTCTCAACGATACGGAATTTTCCATAAGGTAAAAGGTCAGCAGAAGTAGAAGCGACACCCTCAATGTCTGCATGGATTGTTTTTACCACTTCATTTTTCTTGTATAGCTTGCCCTCAACCAATACCGCATTATCATTTAAGGAAATGATGTCAAAGGCAGTATCTTTCAAAGTAGCACTTCCTTGTGGCTTTGTATCGCCCGTTTCTAAATCTCGTTTCTGAATTTTGACACCGCCACGGATAACCTTGTCTGATACGGAAAACTGGTTACTTCCAGATAATACGGCAAGGTCGCCGTCCTCGGTAATCTGTGTTACATATAAGCCCTTAATCTGTTCAGACTTATCGCCAGCTTGCATATATGCACCGTCTAACAAGTAGCCGTTTGGAGCTTTTGTTTCCTCAACAGTAAGTGTCCCAAGTGGAAGAACGGCTTTTCCGTCCTGCATATAGAAACTGTCGCCAGATACCTTGTATGCGTCCGCTAATTTTGTGAGGTAGTGGGTTGTCCCGTCGCTGTCTGTTTCAGCGATTATCTTTGTAACCCATGTACGAGTAGCTTCGGCAGGGAGATTGTCTTTGTTATAGAAGCCTGCATAATACTTCCATGTAAATTCCGCACCTGCTAGAGAAGCGTTACCCTGCGGATTGTCTTTCTGTGTTTCCATATCAATCTTGAAAATCTCAATCAAAGTGTCTGTTATCTTTGGTGTATCTGATACGTTCAAGGTCGCTGTTTCGCCAGCTTTGATTGTCAATGGATAGACTCTTTTATCTACTTTATATCCTGCTGGTGCAGAAAGTTCCTTGATATAGACTGTGCCTGCCTTTACCTCTGCAACATCTGTGTTTCCGTTTTTATCAGTCGTAAGGGTGGCAAGCTGTTTCGTGCAGTCCTTATCAGCAAAGACACCGTATGTTGCACCAGCGATAGAGTAATTTCCGTTACCGTCTGTAATGCTGGTGTTACTGGAAGTCTTTTTAAGTTTCGCATTTCCGACATTTAATTTCGCCCAGAATTGCCCCAATTCCTGCCCCTCGCCAGAGTAGATATAACCGCCACATTCATAGCGTCCCTTATTTTCTTTGATAAAGGCTCTTGCACCAGAGAAAACTTCGTCCTGCGTTGCCTTTGGAATTTCATCATAAGAAGCTCGCACGTTGTCGCATTGCCAGCCTAGATGTACGCTCAATCTCTGCCAGACAACAAGCTGTCTTAAAAGGTAGGCATGATTGTTGCTTATTCCGCTGTGGCTGTCTGTGTACTGTTTCACATATTCGATGGATAAGGCAACGTCGCTTATCTGGTCGGCACTCATACGGGTGCTTGCGTCAGCTCTGGTCTTGTAGCCGTTCCTAAAATCTGTGTTAATGTCGATACAGTAAGCGTCCTCGCCCTCAACGGTCAAATGTCCCTCGTTAAAGGTAGAACCAATCGAACCGTCATTCATTACTTTTTCAACGATACCGACACGCTCTTTTGACTCCGTCCAGTATTGCTTGCTTTCTGCATGAACGGGTGTCGTCGGTAAAGCAGTAACGACAGTTGCAAGAGCTAAGAAGCCCGTACACAATCGTTTCAATGTCTTTTTCATAAATCTAATGCTCCTTTCATTTTGGGTAATAAAATAGCCGTCCCATAAGAACGGCTGAAAATAGAAAAGGAACGTCATGTTAGGCGTTCCATAGTCTATAAGTTATTCAATTTTTTCTTGTTTCAATACTGATGTGCTGTACCATATCTTTGCATATCTAGGAAAACTTGCGTATCAAGGCTCATTCGTTAGTAGTAAATAAGTAGTAAATTGATGTGTTTGTTTCCTTGAAAATGCTGATAGATACTGTGTTTTAGCGGATAATCAGATTTTTATTGTGTTTTTGTAATAAAAATGCATGAAAAAAGCGACAGTCTGATTTACATTTTGTATTTCAGGAAACTGCCGCTTCTTTT
>OLQJ01000442.1_pt1 | contig 24416 bp, 19 predicted proteins | sample 1673231 | NCBI WGS metagenome assembly OLQJ01 (sample SAMEA3136769, study PRJEB25190) | human gut metagenome | biome: human gut; feature: human-associated habitat; material: faeces | place: Austria | collected 2013
ATCCAAGAGGATACATATCACGTATTTAGTTTACACAGAATTATTTACACACTCAAGAAACGAGCACCCCGCTTAGGCAATAGCCGTACGGTAACAAACCCATTTCTTATATATAATATTAACCTGCTTGTTAACAAAAGTCAACTATAAAAATCAAAAAGATGAAAGTTGTGAAGCTTAACTCAGTACAGTATAATTAATATATCATTTCAATTCAAAACATAATGTAAGGAGCACCCCTATGTCCACACCTCATAAAGAAAAATTAATCCGAGTCTTTCAACTTTTTCAGACTACTGATGAAAAAACACCGATGAATGCTGTGCAAGTAAGCCAGAAACTGGAAGAAGAATACGGAATGGAAAATGTACACCGTACATCCATTTATGACGATGTGCGTTTGTTGCAAAGCTGCGGTTATCCGATTAAGCAGGCAGAAAATTCACATAAAGGATGGTATATGGAGAAACATTTGCTGGAAGACTGGGAAATTAAGCTGATGTTAGATTCGGTGCAACAGGCAAGGTGTGTGTCCGTTCATGATGCGAATGAGATTCGAAATAAGCTGTTAAATCTGACGAGTCAGAGAGGACGAAGCAGATTGATATCATCGTCTCATTTCTGATGGAGTCAGGTGTGCGGATGCTCTTAAATGATATGAAGCGGGCGTTGGAGCGGGGCGTGAAGATCCGTATCCTGACAGGAAATTATCTGGGGATCACACAGCCGTCGGCTTTATATCTGATCAAGAGCGAGCTCGGTGACCGTGTGGATCTGCGCCTGTATAATGAAACATCACGCTCATTTCATCCAAAATCTTATATCTTTCATTATGAATCTTCGAATGAAATATACATCGGATCATCGAACATTTCCAAAAGTGCGTTAACTTCAGGAATCGAATGGAATTACAGATTCAGTGATACACTGGACAAAAAGAATTATGAATTGTTCTATGCTACATTTGAAGATCTGTTTCTGAACCATTCGATCATTATAGATGATGAAGAATTAAAACGATATTCCAAGGCATGGAAGAAGCCGGCGGTGTCCAAGGATCTGGCGAAATATGACGCTACAGAAGATGGAGAGGACAGGAATGCTGAAAATGTCCGAATGTTGTACCGTCCGCGGGGAGCACAGATAGAGGCACTATATGCGTTACAGGAAAGCCGCATGGAAGGTGCGGCGAAAGGACTTGTATATGCGGCCACCGGAATCGGAAAGACATACCTTGCTGCATTTGATTCGGCAAAATATAAACGGGTGTTATTCGTTGCACACAGAGAAGAAATCCTTAAGCAGGCGGTGGTTTCTTTCAAAAATGTGCGGAACTCGGCGGATTATGGATTCTTTGACGGAAAAGAAAAGGATAGGGATAAATCCGTTATCTTCGCATCGGTAGCGACACTCGGAAGAACGGAATATTTGAATGAGACATATTTTCCGGCAGATTATTTTGAATATGTGATCATTGATGAATTCCATCATGCGGTTACAGATCAATACCGGAGAATCGTAGAATATTTTCAGCCGCAATTTTTACTGGGATTAACAGCAACACCGGAAAGAATGGACGGAAAAAATATCTACGAAATCTGTGATTATAACGTGCCATATCAGATTTCCTTAAAAGAAGCGATCAACAAAGGAATGCTTGTACCATTTCACTATTACGGCGTGTATGATGAGACGGATTATTCCGGATTGCGGATCGTGAAGGGGCGTTATGATGAGCAGGAGCTGAATCAGGCTTATATCGGAAATGAGAGAAGATATGATCTGATTTACAAATATTATCGAAAATATCGTTCTTTGCGTGCAATCGGATTCTGCTGTTCCAGACAGCATGCAGAAGACATGGCAAAAGAATTCTGTCAGAGAGGAATCGCATCCGCAGCAGTATACAGTGGTGAAAATGGAGCATATGCCGAGGAGCGTAACGAAGCTATCCGCAAATTGAAGAACGGAGAGATTCGGGTGATCTTCTCTGTGGATATGTTCAATGAAGGCATGGATATCGCTTCACTGGATATGGTAATGTTCCTGCGTCCGACGGAATCCCCGGTCGTATTCCTGCAGCAGTTGGGACGAGGACTTCGTCTATATAAAGGGAAAGAATATCTGAACGTATTGGATTTCATCGGAAATTACGAGAAAGCGGGGAAGGCACCGCTGTTGTTAAGCGGAGAGCAGTCATTTAACAAGAAAGGATCCTGTGAGTATCAGGATTTAGAATATCCGGATGACTGTATCGTTGATTTTGACATGCGTCTGATTGATCTGTTTAAGGAAATAGATAAGAAGAAATTAACGCTGAAAATGCAGATCCAAAAGGAATATTATCGTGTGAAAGGACTGTTGGACGGAAAGCGTCCGAGCAGAATGGATTTATTCACGTATATGGATGATGATATTTACCGGTGCTGCGTCAGCGGCAGTCATGCGAAAGGAAATCCATTCCAGCATTATCTTGATTTCCTGTATGAACTTGGTGAATTGTCAGCGGATGAGCAGGAGTTATATGCGGGAATCGGACGAGAATTCATTCAGACCATCGAAACTACGGAGATGCAGAAAGTATATACGATGCCGATCCTTTACAGCTTTTACAATCAGGGAAATATCCGGCTTGCGGTTACGGATGAAGAGGTGTTGGAGAGTTGGAAGGAATTCTTTGATACCGGGACGAAGTGGAAGGATTTCCCGAATGTGAATACTTATGAGGATTATAAGAAAGTGACGGATAAGCAGCATCTGAGTAAGGCGAAGCGGATGCCGATCCGATTCCTGAAGGCGTCAGGGAAAGGATTCTTTGTGGAGAAGGATGGATATGCGCTGGCGTTGAGGAATGAAATTGGAGAAGTTGTTGGGAATATGGCGTTTGGCGAGCAGATGGGGGATGTGCTTGGGTATCGGAGTTTGGAGTATTATCGGCGGAGGTATGAGAAGAGTAGAATAACGAATGTTAAAATTATTTGTTAAAAAATGATAAAAAGACAAAATGTGACAGTTTTTTAATAGTTATGTGTATTTATATATGGAGGCATTTGATAATATAAGCGTAACTTTTATAGAATAAAATCTACATAAATAAGAACGAAAATGGAGGATGTTAATAATGGAGGATGATAAAACACCAAAAGTATTTATATCGTATTCTTGGAGCAGTGATGAACTTGTATTGGATTTAGCCAAAAGATTGGTTGCCCATGGTGTAGATGTAGTTCTTGACAAATGGGATTTAAAAGAAGGCAATGATAAATATGAATTTATGGAGAGATGTGTTAATGATTCAGAAATCACAAAAGTACTTATAATATGTGACAAGATATATGCACAAAAGGCAAATGACCGAACAGGAGGAGTAGGGGATGAAACAGTAATTATTTCTAGTGAAATATATGGAAATGCAAGACAGGAAAAGTTTATTCCTATTATTGCGGAACGAGATGAAGAAGGAAAAGAATATGTGCCGATTTATATAAAAACAAGAATATATATTGATCTTTCAGATCCAGCCAAATATGAGGAAGAATATGAAAAACTTCTTCGTAACATATATGAAAAGCCACAGTTTATAAAGCCTAAATTGGGGAAAAGGCCAGAATGGTTAGATGAAGAAAAAAGTGATTTTTTTCCCATAAAGGATTTGATTCGTCAAATTCGGGGGAGTAATACAGTTAATAAAAGAAAAAATTGTATATCAAGATTTTGGGAAGATTATGTTGAGGTTTTAAAACCATATTATGTATATAATGTGAATCCGGAAGAAGCATATAATAATTTTTTAAATACAAAACCAATACGAGATATATATTTGGATTTTATGGAATCAATTGTGGAAGTTGAAGATAATTATGCAGAGGTATTAGCAGAAACATTTGAATATTTATATAATAAACTGTCATGTGTAAGAACATTTAATTTGCAAGCAAGTTCAGCATATGAGACAGATTTTGATGTTTATAAGACCCTTTTGTGGGAAGTGTTTATATGTACCATTGCATATTTTCGTCATACAAAAGATTATATGGCAATAAATACATTGTTAACATATACGTATTTTTTAGAAACAAGTTCTTTTGGTGGAGCTATTAAACCAAATAATTATACAGCATTCAGACATTTTAATAAGATTATTGAAAATCAGTATAAGCCAACGTCTGAAATGAAAAACAAATATACATTGATAGGAGATGTAATTTGTAATCAGAGAGAAAAATTTCCAATATATACTTCAGAAGCAATTGCAGAGGCGGACTTATTTTTATATCAGGTTTGTAATGCGTATGACTTAGTTGAAGATAATCAAAATTGGATGGGTATATATTGGTTCCCTGGATGTTACGTTTATGTAAAAAATAAGGGGTTGGAATGGGAAAAAATGAAGTCTCGCAGATATTGTAAGAAAATGCAAATATTATTTGGGGTAGATAATATTGAGCAGTTGAAAGAAAAAATTGCAAAATGTGAATATGATTCAAATATGAAATATTCAGGAAGTTGGGAAGCAGCGCCAGCTATATTAAGTGTGATTAAGCTGGAGGATATTGGAAGTTTAAATTGATTTATAATGAAAATAACGAACATAACATGAAGGACATAAATTGGGGGGAGGAATAATGAGACAAGATTTGTTTAATTCATTAGATGAGTTTTATGAATTTACGGAATTATTGAAAAAATGAAAGAGATTATTTTATTATGTACACCATTGATAACATGTGTGATCAATAATTGCTATGATTAAAGAAAAGAGGAGAGCGTAAGGATGAGTATTATATTTGAAAGAAGTGAAGATGAATTATTACTGATATTAACTCCGGAACGTATCGATATTCAAGATATTCTTGAAATTTTGAGAAAAGACGAAGAATGGCATATTTCAAGGACATTTACAGTTAATATAACGCATTTACGTTTTGAGGATGATATGCTTAATGAACTCCATTTTTGTGTTGGTAAGGTTTTAGACGAATACACCGTTATTGATCGTGATGTGATTGGTGTTGATCATGATTTTTATTTTGCTAATAGCGTTAAGTTAAATAAACGTCATTTTGTTGCTTATCGTAATATTTCTGTTCTTGCTAAAATAGATCATATTGTAGAAAAAGATGTTTATATAGGTGGAAGTGATATTAAAGACCATATACCTATAGAGACTTTTGAATTATTAATAAAAAAATTTCCCAAAACAGCCGAATTAAATTATTATGCAAATGCTCGGATTGCAACAATTGTTAAAGAGTTTTTCCCGCATACAGAGTCGTGTGAAGAGAAATTTAATAAGTTTATAGAGAGACAAGAAAAAAGTCTTTCATCCGCTCTTCAAGATGATATACAGAACGCATTTAAGGAAAATGCAAAAATAGAGCTTTGTCAATTTCGAGAGGTCAGAGCAAATCTGTTAGAACTTTTAAACAGATCAGATAGTGTAAGAGAAGAAGTATGGCAAAAGCAAATACATGGGTTGTTGAGACTATTATATCCGAAGTACATAGCTGGAGTACGAGAAGTTGTAATCAAAGGAGTTGATCGACATGAGAAAAGACCAGATTTTCTCTTGGTAGATGCAAATGGATATATTGATATTCTTGAAATAAAAAAGCCGAATGTTCAAATTTTAACCAAGCAATCTTCATATCGTAATAATTATGTACCTGTGCGAGAACTGGCTGGAGCTATTCAACAGATTGAAAAATATATTTATTGTCTTAATGTTTGGGGAACGGAAGGAGAGAAAGTACTTCAAAAACAACTTTCAGAAAAATTACCCAATAATGTGATGCCAAAGGTTATTAATCCTCAAGGTATTTTACTTCTGGGACGAAGTGAGCAATTTAATCAACAACAAAAGAACGATTTTGAATTAATCAAACGACAATATAAACATATTGCAGATATTATGACGTACGATGATTTGATACAGCGTATTGATAATATTTTGGCAGCACTTAATATGGAAATCAGAGTAGAGTAAAGTAGGTATTGGAAATAAAAGAGAGTTATGTATTGATGATGAAGAGGCTAATGATAGGAATAAATTTTAGAAGGTGAGAAGATGGAAATTGTAAAGATTAGAGTTAAAAATTACAGAGCATTAAAGGACTTTTCAATGGACTGGCAGAAGACCCTTTCTCTGATTATCGGGAAAAATAATTGCGGAAAAACATCATTAATATCTATAATGCAAACGTTTTTTTCAGAGGGTAAAGGTCCGGGGATTCGATATGATGATTTTAATTTAGAGTTTAAATTAAGATTAACTGATTGTATAGCATGTAAGAAAAGTGAGTGGGATAATACAGATATACAGGGAATAGAATTATTTTTGTATATCGAATATAACGAGAGTGATAATATAGCAAATATTTCTCCATTGCTTATGGATTTAGATCCAGATAATCATATGGTCGTATTGAAGATAGAATATGTTTTGAATGATATTAATCAACTAAAAATGGACTATGATAAATATTTTGAAAAATTATCTTCTGGTAAGAAAAATGCTAGAAATAAACAACAATTATTTGAACGTTTTATGCGTGACAAATCGAAAAATTATTTCAAAACTGTTTATAAGGCCATTAAGTATGATTATACAATACACGAATGCAATCCGGACATATTTACGATACTTGATAAAAATATCTTTCATTTGTCTCGTATAGTTTCTATTAAATCCATTGGGGCAAAGAGAGAAACAGATAATAAAGAAAATGATACATCACTTTCATCATTATCAAACCAATATTACGAGCGTGTAAAAGGTGAAGCTGGTGATCCGGTACTTGAAGAATTTGAAGCACAATTATTGAAAACAGATCATGAATTGACTGGATTATATTCAAAAGTGTTTGAAGAAATTGTTGGAAAAGTAAAAAGATTTGGTGGAACAAAAGAAAATGAAACCATTATTCAAATTAATTCCACTTTAGGACGACAAGAATTAATTAAAGATAATACGGTTATGACTTACAAAAGTGGTGATCAAGAACTCCCTGAAAGTTATAATGGATTAGGATACTTGAATCTTATTAGCATCATTATTCAAATTGAAACCATCATGGCAGAATTTAGATGTGATAGTGATAAGGAAAAGATGCCTGCTGATATAAATATTCTGTTTATTGAAGAACCAGAAGCGCATACACATCCACAATTACAATATATTTTTATTAAAAATATAAAAGAATTACTGAGAGAAGGAAAAAAATGTAAGGATGGATCAGATATTGTTGTTCAGACATTGATTACTACCCATTCTTCTCATATTGTCGCGGAATGTGATTTTGATGATATAAAATATTTTTGCAGAGTATCTCCATATGCAGTTATTTCAAAAAATTTATGTTCTTTGGAAGCAGAATACAAAGATGAAACTGATCCAAATAATAAACGTTATAAGTTCCTTAAACAGTATCTTACTCTTAATTACGCAGAAGTATTTTTTGCAGATAAAGTGATTCTCTATGAAGGAGATACGGAGCGCATTTTATTACCGGCAATGATGCGTAAAATTGATCAGGAAGAGGAAGCATCAGGAATGCCGCTGTTGTCTCAAAATATATCTATTATTGCGGCGGGTGCTAACTCACAACTATTTAGTCCTTTATTAGCATTTTTAGATATTAAGACATTGATTATAACAGATATTGATGCAGTTAAAAAGAAAGAAATAAAAGGGAAAGGGACTTATTATGTTGCCTGTGAGGTTGAAAAAGGCGAAAAGACTAGTAATCATGCATTGAATTATTATTTTAAAGAAGCATTAGAGAATTGGGGAAGAAATGATTTAACCTTTTTTAAAAAACAAAATGCAAGACAAAAGGTATTAAGCTATATACAAAAAAACTGGCAACAAAATGAAGATGGCAAGCTCATGATTGCATATCAAACTAAAGAAGAAAACGGAAAAGAATATTATCCACGAAGTTTTGAGGATGCGTTTTTCTGTTGTAATAGACAGTTTATTATTGATAATATATCAAATTTCCATTGCTTAAAAAATAAAAAGTATTTTGATGAAAAAGATGAAAGTGGTATTTATCAATATTCCCCATATGAACTGGCTGAAAAGTGTGTGAAAAGTAAACCGGCATTTCCAATGGAAGTGCTTTTAAACAGTGAATCAGATGGAAAATGTGATTATTCGAATTGGAAAATACCATCGTATATTAAGGAAGGATTATTGTGGCTGAAGCAGGATTAGAAAGAGAAGTAATTGATATTTTATCGCTTATAGAGAAAAAACAAAATTTTTTACTGAGTGGAGGAGCTGGTAGCGGAAAAACTTATTCTTTGGTCAGTTTATTGAAGAAAGTATCTGAAAATGCATACGGCCACTTTCCGCGGCCATCAGGGCCGCGTTCTCCGGCCAGACAGGGCCATATTAAGCGGCCAGTCTTAAGACTGGCAGAGCCAAGTTTTCTCCGCCCTGCCAATCAGTGTTGTTAATTGTTGACTGAAGGATTATGCCTTCTCAATAAACACAGTAAATCCAGTAGTAAGTCTGCGACGAATGCCATCAAGTTTACCGTAACATTCCGGTTCATAACTCAGTGTATTACCCCATTCATCCGGGGAGTACTGACAACTGAAAAGAGTAGATGTTCCAAGATCGTCCCGAAGCTTCAGGAGGTGGTACAGGATTTTGATTCCCTCCTCGGTGTATCTGCTGATCGAGAAGTCATCGATAAACAGCAACTGTATCCGGGCATAATACTTGATCCGTTTACGATACTTATTGAGATCTTCCTGGCGGTTCAGAATGATCAGTTCATCCAGCAAATCACAGTAATCCACGAACTTACAGCGATAATTCCTGCGACAAGCTTCCACACAGCATGCTGAAAGAAAATAGGACTTGCCTGCACCAGTTATGCCATAGATTCCGACATTTTGTCGATTCTCAGCGAAGTGGAATTGCAGGATCTGTTGTACCGTAGCATCATTATAGATTCGTCCGTTCCCGGTCTTGAGGTTCTTGACCTGAGCCCCTTTATTGATCAGGCTGCTGAGCCTCAGATTTGTTTCAAATCGATTGTTGAGCGTTTCTGTGTATTGTGGTTCCAGAACCTCACGAATGAACTGCATAGCTGTATAGTTGCAGAGTTCCGGGCTTTTAGAGAGTTCCATAAAGCGCTGGGCTGCCACCGGAAGGGAAAGGGTGTCCAGCATTTCGTAAATATCTTCATTAGGATTCTTCATTTCCAGCCTCCGTTTCCTGACGTTTCAACAGGTTCTTAAGGGAATACTTGCTGTCGTCATCTTTGTATGTGCCGGATATACTCGGTGAAGAAGACTCCTTACTTTTATCTTTCGAGGGAATGTCTTTCGGCAGCTCCTTGTGGTATGTGGAGATGGTATTACAGATATAGGAATAGTTACATTTCCCTGCTAAAACGGCATCTTTACAGCAGCTTTCCAATGTCTCTGGACTGTACTTCTCAGCATAGCGCAGAATACCAAAACAACTGCGGAATGACTGCACTGGATAAGCGTATTTACGGATCACCGCATCGATTAAAGCACGTGTGCTTGGACCGACAGCAGATGCTTTCTGCTGAAAATAAGGAACATTCCAATAGCCGTAGTCTTTGTACTCTGCAGGCATATCGGTTGGAATGATCACCCAATCCTTTGGAGTATAGCTTCGATTATGAGTTCTGATGTAATCACCGTGCTTGTTGTAAACATAGATTTCCTTTTCGCCTGCCCGGATTTCAAGTTCCTGTCTCAGATATTTCCGTGGCATGCTATAATGGACTTTGTCGAAGGTGAAGGAGAAATCTTGTGCTACTTTAACAATCTTCCGTTCAAGGTATTCGAAGCGATTGGATGGAAGGGGCAGAAGAGACTCCTTCTCTTCTGTTGTAAAGAGATCATATCGGGAATAGGTGAGTCCTTCGAAGGGCTTGCGGTTCTCCTCGTTTACCTTTTCCATCAGAACACGGTTTAAGTCGTCCAGTGAGTAAAAGGTCATATCTTCCATATCCACAAGGATATGCATGGTAACGATCTTCACGTGGCCTTCTACAACCGGCTTCCAACGGGGTGCCTTGACCTTTGCAGGCGTCAGAACCGTATCATTATGTTCTGCCCATGCCTGGAAATCTTTATTCAGTATAGGATTGATCCAATCTTTGTTTTTCGCAACAGCTACTTTGCAGTTGTCCGGTGTAACGGTTGGCGTTATTCCACCAAAATAGGCAAGAGCATTGTTATTAACCCGTATCCAATTCCTGATGTCACACTCGGTCATCCCTTCCGCGTAAAAGTAATCGCTGTAAGTAAGAGCTGCAATAAAAATGGTGACTTTTGTGGTTTCTTCCGGATTTCGGCGGTTATGCAGATACAGCTGCTTCCCTGCATAGTCCAGCTCAAGGTTTACACCAGGGTAACGCTGGATATGAAAGGTCAGCTGTTTTGAATCTACCCATTCGCTATAACGCCTGCAATACTGGCGGTAGCTCATAGGCTTTTTCCCGTCTACAATGCCAACGGCATTGTATTTCTGCCAGAGATGTTTCAGAGTCTCGCCCTTACGTGCCAGCGCCTTGTAGACTGCTTCTTTATTAAAATCACGATAAAGTAGCTGATCGGCCGCTATGCCAGGCTTCTTGTACAGCAAGCCTGCAATATACTCGTTAGTGACATCCTCAGAAAGAGGATACGTGAGTTCTGGGCATTCCCTGAAGCGCTTAAGGAACTCATTAACAGTAGTTTTGCTGCAGTCGCCACAACTTTCGGCGATCTCGCGTCCGCTGAGGTGATTCACGAAGTGAAGTCTCAGCACTCGTTTGTAATCCATAATCGGACCTCCAGATAAAATATTTCTCCTCCGAGGGAGATAAGTTAATTATATCTGGTAGTTTTCCGACCGGTTAATTTGTCTTTGGCTGACCGCCGATTATGTCACACACTGACCGCCGAACATGGCACAGATGGCCGTTTTGGATGGCAATCTGCAGAAAAGTATCCGAAAGTGAGAATTGCCTGCATAACATATACAAATGCTGCAGCATTGGAAATACGTGATAGATGTCATATTGGTAATTTATATGTGTCAACAATTCATGATTTTTTGTGGGATAATATTCGACAATTTCAAGTAGAATTGAGAAAAATTTTATGTGAAATAGTGAATGATCCAAATGGGAAAATTCAAAATCCATTATCGGATGATGAGGAGGAATTTCAATTACTTGATGATATTCAGATTACATATAAAGAATATACAAGGATCTTAAAAGGAGAAATTTCGCATGATGAGGTTTTGATTATTGCAAAGAAAATGTTTGAAACATATCCTAAATTGTGCAAAATTGTATGTAGCAAATATCCGTTTATTTTTGTTGACGAATATCAGGATACGTCTCCGTTAGTAATAGAAATATTGCTTGAATCATTACAAAAAGTTGTTGAACCTAGTATTGTTGGCTTTTTTGGAGACTCGATGCAGTCGATATATGATGAAGGCATTGGAGATATTGAAAATTATATAAAAACTGGAAGAGTGACAAAAATAGAAAAGAAACAAAATCGTCGTAATCCTCAAAAAGTTATTGAATTGGCTAATAAATTACGCACAGATGGGTTGATGCAACAGGCTTCAGATGATGCGAATGCACCAAATATGGAAAATGGTGTGATAAAAAAAGGAAGCGTAAAGTTTCTGTATGGAAATGATCTTAAAATGGCATATTCATCTGAATTTATGAAAGATTGGAATTTTGAAAATTCAAAACAAACGAAAGAATTACGTTTGACACATACCCTTATAGCGGGAGAGGCTCATTTTGAAGAACTTTATAATATTTACGATTCTGATCCAGTATTGAAATTAAAAAAAGATTTAAAAGCTTATGTTAAAAAGAAGCAAATAGAAATTGAGGAGGATAAAACTTTTGATGAAGTATTAAATGAGATAGAGTGGTTTTATCAAAAAGGTAAAAATACAGGGAAGAGTCATTTAGAGGTTTTTCTTGATGATCCAAGTAATGAAAAGTTATATTCTCATGTAAAAGATTTACCATATTCAGTGGTGAGTAAATTTTATTGGGAAAAAGATCAATTAATAGACGATAAGATTGAAAAAGACGGAAAAATAATCAGAGACGCTAAAAGGGATGCATTGATTGCACACTTGTTTAGAATTCAAGATATTATTGCATTATATATTTCTTCAAATTATAGAGATTTATTGAGAAAAATCGGAAGAAAAATTCAGAGGAATAGTGATAAGAGAGAACTTCATGATGAACTTGAAAGTTTGCGGCTAATAAGCCAAAAATCAATTGGAGAAGTAATTGATTTTGCAAATGAAAAAAGTCTTTGTGTTAAAAGTGATGCGTTTAATTCCTTTATTGAAAAAAATGAGTATTTATATTGGCGTGTTTCAGCGGTACCATATTCTGTATTTCAAAATTTATATTCATATATAGAAGGAAGACGTCCATTTTCAACACAGCATAAGGTGAAGGGATTAGAATATGAAAATGTTTTGGTGATTCTTGATTCATCGGGTTGGAATAAGTATAATTTTGATTATGTTTTAGATGATTCTATTTATGATAGTTTGCCGAAAGGGAAAAAAGAATCATATAAAAGAATAAAAAGAAGGACAGAAAAACTTTTATATGTTTGTTGTACAAGAGCGAAGGAAAATCTCGTTTTGTATTATCCAGAGCCTTCAAGCGGAGTTATTCAAGGAATGGAGCGTTTGATTGGAAAAGACAATTGTGTAAATTTAGGTTTAGTTTAATAGTGATATTATATTGAAATTATAGGCGCCGATTTTTTGATTGGCGTCTATTTGGTATATTAAAATATTGTAACGAGAAGTGTTTTTTTGATTATTGCATTGACTGAATTTGATTTTTGTAACAACCTGAACTGGATTGAATCATACAGAGGAATAACGATAGTGTTTCGAAATATATTGACAAATAGGAATGTTCAGTTAATTACTTTTATGTTATACTTTTAAAGTTAGGGCTACAGGATCCATCATTCGATGGTGCTAATAATTTACCCTAAAATACAAGTGTGATGGCACGTTGTGTCAAGGAGGACTTTAACAATGAAAAAAACTATTTGTGAGCTGTTTGCAGGCGTTGGTGGTTTCCGATTGGGATTCGATAAATTAGAATCTGGATGGGAAACTACATGGTTTTCACAATGGGAGCCAGGAAAGAAAAAGCAGTGGGCACACGATTGTTATGTTTATCATTATGGTGATTGTGCAGATTTAAAAGGAGAGTTTCATACTGGCGAAGATATTAGTCAAATGAATAAAAACAATATTCCTAATCATAATCTTCTTGTGGGGGGATTTCCTTGCCAAGATTATTCAGTTGCACACTCATTATCTTCATCGAAAGGAATTGAGGGGAAAAAGGGTGTTTTATGGTGGCAGATTAGAGATGTTTTAATTACTAAAAGACCACCTTTTGTTATGTTAGAAAATGTTGATAGACTTTTGAAATCACCAGCATCGCAAAGAGGGCGTGATTTTGGTATTATTTTAACATCATTTGCACAGTTAGGATATAGAGCAGAATGGAGAGTAGTAAATGCTGCTGAGTATGGAGCTGCTCAAAGACGTCGTAGAACATTTATTTTTGCATACAATAAAGATACCAAATATGCAGAAACAATGGATAACTATGAAGCAGATAATATTTTATCAATGAATGGTTTTATGGCAAAATCATTTCCGATTTCAAAGTGTGGTCCACTTGTAGAGACAACTGTACTTTGTTCTGATGTCTCAAATGTTGATAGAGTACACTTGCTTGAAGATGGTACAGAGGAATCAGATAATGATCTTTTGGAAATGACGAAGAAGTTTCAATTTTGTTTTCAGACTGCAGGTTATATGAAAGATGGAGACGTCTTTACAACAACTGTGACACCTGTGGAAATGAAGCCTGTATTATTGTCTGAAATAGTTCAGAAAGGTGTTGATGAGTCATATTATATTAGAGCAGATGATATGGCATCATGGACATATATGAAAGGTGCAAAAAAAATCCCTAGAGTTTCTGCATCTGGTCATGAATATATCTTTTCAGAAGGTCCAATTGCTTTTCCAGATCCGTTGAATAGGCCGGCAAGAACAATGCTCACTTCTGAGGGGACCAAGAATCGCTCTACACATGTTATTGCAGATCCTGAAACAGGAAGATTAAGACTTATCACTCCGGTAGAATCAGAAAGAATTCAAGGATTTGATGATGAGTGGACTAAAATCACATTGATGGATGGAAAAGAAACTCAGATGCCTGATAGAATGAGGCGCTTCTGCATGGGAAACGCATTGGTTGTTTCGATGGTTACTAGAATGGGAAAAATTTTGGACGAAATTATTGAAGAAGAGTAATTATTATTTAGTTGCTATAGAATAAAGGTATACAAAGGTTGGTGATAATGAATGTCGAATCATATTTACGATAAGAATGCTTTGATTCATAGATTGGAAGGTTATTTGGGGAAAACATTTGAAATGATTGATAACAAAGAAATGTTTAAGCATGTACAAGATTTTAATCTTCAAAAAGGAATTGCCGGATCCGTCGTTGAACAATGCATTTTTGAATATCCCCCAGATTCCAAACAGGAAGCCGACTTAATTATTGTTGATGGGATAGAAAATGTAAAAACAGAACTTAAGACAACAGGAATGCTTATTCGGGAAAAACCTAGAAAACATTATGTTGCAAAAGAGCCAATGTCAATTACTGCTGTTGGAGTATATGATATTGCGGAACAAGAATTTGAAACATCACACTTTTGGGAAAAACTAGAACATATGCTTATTATCTATTACTATTATGCAGCTACTCACGCAGTATCTGCGTATGAGTATAAAGATTTTCCGGTTGTCGGATATGAATTTCATGAGTTTTCAGATGATGAGATAGAAGTATTGAGAAATGATTGGGAACATGTGCGTACTCTTTGTGCAAAAGTAGTATCACATCATTCCGGACCACGTGATAAAAACTGGAAAGAAGCTGTGAAACAAGAATATATAGAAGTACATGGTGAATTAAGAAGAGTATTAAGTTATATTGATTTGGCCCCTAAGTTTCCACCAAGATTCCGATTGAAAAAACCAACCGTTTCTTCTATAATTGCAAAACATTTTGGTTATGATCTTGAGCAACTTCCGGGTAGATACGTATCGATATTAGATATAGATGCAAAGTGCCGAGAATTAATAAATATGTATGCAGGGAAAAATATTAGGCAGTTGATAAATCATTTTGATTTGAATCTTCCAACAGACGGTCGGTTGAGTATGAAGGCAATTGCAGAGAAAATTGTTATTGCGATGTTTGGAGGAACTGTAAAAAAATTAAATCAGATAGAGTTGTTTGAACAATTTGGATTAATTGCGAAAACTATTACGTTTACTTCAAAAGGTGGTCGTACTGAAGATATGAAATTGTATCATATTGATTTCGGTGAAATGATTAAAGAAACTGTAATTGATGATGATGGAACTAAACGAGCTATGACTTTTGAAGATTCAGATATGTATGCATATTTTGCAGATCACGCATTCTTATGTATTATGTTTCAAGAATCTTCAAGGGATTCAGAAACAGAATATAGACCGAATTCGTTATCATCGAATGTCTTTATTGGTTTTAAAAGAATTGTATTCAGTGATGAATTTATTGATACGAAAGTTCGTAAGCTATGGGAAGATACCAGAGATAAAATTATGCATCATAAACTTACGGATGTTGTTCAGAAACGTAGTGATGGATCAACTGTCACTTTAAAAAGTGGGAAAGTCAGTACTGCACCTAACTTCTTAAAAGGAAGTGAAAATGATGTTTTTGTACGTGGATCAGGAAAAGATTCGTCTATACAAAGTAAGACGGAGTGTGTGAACGGAATTCGTATGTTACCGCAGTATGTTTGGATAAAAGGTTTATCTGTAGTCGAAGAATTAAAGAAAACTCCAGAGATATAGAGGTATGAGATGAAGCATCCAAAACATTACGATACTGATGAAGCTACTTCAAAAAGAATGTCGAATGTAAAGCTGAAAAAGGGTACTGCAGAAATGCTCCTTGCAAAAGAATTATGGCATAAAGGCTTTCGGTATCAATTAAATGATAAAACTTTACCGGGATCTCCGGATATAGCCATTCGCCGTTATAATATAGCAATATTCGTTGATGGTGAGTTTTGGCATGGTTATGATTGGGATAATAAAAAGCCAAAATTAAAACGTAACAGAGAGTATTGGATTGAAAAAATAGAAGAAAATATGGCTAGAGATACAAGGGTGGACAAGGAATTACTTGTTAAAGGTTGGGTTCCAATTCACTTTTGGACAAAGGAAGTTTTAAAAGAAACTGCGTCCTGTGTACAAGTAGTTCAAGAAATTGCATTTGAAATTAAAATGCAAGATATAGATGATTTAATTAAATATGACTAAATCAAGGGCGATTAACTGTAATTATTCAGCTGGTCGCTTTTGTTTTGGTGAACTTATAAAAATTTTCGTGTCTTGTTCACAAATTTGGGTATCGATTGCGATGTCCGGCAATCACAGTTATAATAAGGATAATATTCGCCGTTATGTCACGGAAGGTGGCAGAGTAATTATGAGCGCGAGCAAGATTCAACTTGGCGAAATTTCTAGAAAGTGGATTTTGGGGTGATGGATAATACAAACTTTAGCGATATCAAATTAATTCGAGAGAATTATACGAATTTGAAGAATAAGTTGGATTATATCTCGGTGCTTGTAGATTTTGATAAGTATGGGGGAATGGATGTGCTGCGGATTTTTGATAATAACATTCTGGGTTGCAGTTATTAAAGTGTAGATTCAAAATAATAATTAATTAGAAATGATAAAAAAGCGCATAAAAATTATTTTGTACAAATGTGGTTGGTATGGATGAGAATATTTATTAGTAAATGTTTGGAAAAATAAAAAAGAAGGAAAAGCGATGAATTATTTTGATCATGAAGAAAATGTTAAATTTGTTGATGGAATCTTGGAATATTCACAAGAATGGCAATGGCTGTTTGATTATATTGATAAAAGATATGTTTTTGAAGAACCAAAATCGTGGCATGAATTTGTAGATAATTCATATTCAATAAGAGAATTAATTGTTAGATTTGAAAAAATAAGAAATGTGTGTGCTAAAGAATGGATAATTAATAATTCAATAATAAAAGAAGGATGGGAACTGGCAAAATTTTATAATGGAAGAATTGATATAGTGACTTGTCAAAAATCAATAAATTCATTAACAGGCAAGCTTATGTTGCTAGTATTGTGGATTACTAAATTACTTAATATTGATAATGGGACAGACTATGATTTTAATATAGGGATGCTACAAGAAAAAAATTATTTTCAATTAGTAAATATCGATGAAATAATTAAAAATCTGGATGAAATTAATGAATTTATAGATAATATTTCAATAACAGGAATAGATGAGATAAAGAAATGTTTAAATGATAATGTGCATTATATAAAATATGATATAGGAGCAGAAGCTGAAGAGAAAATTAGAAAAAGGGCGAATACTTATAATGCATTTAGATTTGACAGTATAAGAACTAATTTGGGGGCAACATGGCAAGAAGATACAATATTTATGCTTTTAAGTAGGGATTTGCGAGAAGCTGATTCGGATGGAAAAGTATTAGGCACAGATAAGAAAAATATTATAAGAATAAAAGATGATATAGACAATAAGGATGTTAAATTTATTGTAGAAACAATTTTATTTTATTCTTTTGGAGATATTCCTTCGGATGAATGCATTTTAGCCCATTGTGAGATGATACGTCGAGAAATCATCAATAAAACGGATTTGTTTAATTTAAGTATAAGTTCTTCATGTAAATTTATAGAAAAACTTTTTGAAAAAAAATTAACTGGAGACTGGAGAAAAGATACGAGATTTGTGGAAATGTTAAAAGCTTTTCAAGTATATATGACTCCAAATGACATCAGAAGAATTCAGCAAATGCATATACCATTGTCAAAAGTACAAATTGGAGTATATAAAAAATTTTGCGAATCCAAATATAAGGATATAGAAGAAATTAAAGAATTACGTGGAATTAGGGATTATTTTGAAGATAAAGATGTGATAACTGGAATAGATAAAACATATTTTGAAATGTTGAGTGTAAAGTTTGATGAACTCGTAGAAAACAGTGAAAGAGATATAATCTTGGCGGTATCCTTTTATTATTACATGATTTTTTTGATAAGAGTAAAAAAAGAAAATATGTATATAGATAACCAACGTATACAATCTGAGATGTTAAGAATAAAAAAATTATGGAGTACAAATTATTATGAGGATGTAGTTAAGAGTATGCAAGTCATTTCAAGTCAACAAAGAATTTCTGCTCAAAAATGCAATGAATTTAGCAAACGGATTATGATTAATCCTATTTTATTTTCAAATTTGACAATGTCATACGATCAAAATAAAATTTTAAAAGAAATGATGAAAGCTGCAGAGAATCCGCTTATAATGCTCGTTTCCAATATAGAAATATCAGAGGTTTTTCCGCGAGAAGGGGCAAAAGTAAATTATAAAAGACATGATATCGATGCCAAATTTTTAGAAATTATTTCAGAAATAGTAGAAAACAAAGGATATAAATTGTTGAATAAGATGTTGCCAGAGAAATTTGTCGCATATATTTACCAAAACTGTAAAATTGAGCTTCAATTAAATATTACATTGTTTAATGAAGAGGAAAAAATGTATAATTTAATTAAGGCAAAAGCGCCTATTGAATTGTTGGAATATGATAAGAAAATATCACTAGCGATGATAACTCAATTATTCCCTGTTTTGGAAATGCAAATTAGAAAGCTTGTATCTTATTTAGGAATATTTCCTTATAAAATAGATGAAGAGGAGTTTATGCAATGCAACGATCCGAGTTCTTTACTTAGAGAATTATTGTTACAAATATATAATGAACAAAAAAGTTTTGAAAATGTTTCGGATATAATGTTTGTTTATAATTCAATGTATAATAGTAATTTTTTGAATATAAGAAATGAATGTATTCATGGACGAGATTATTTAGCAGGAGGGAAACTTCGATATGCGTTTAGAGTTACGTTATTGTGCATATATATGGTGATGTTTCGAATTGATACTATTGAAGAAAAGGTTAGTGATTTAATTGATTAACAAAATCTTATATATTTTGTCTGTTGAAAATTTCTGAAGATAATATTTAGAAATAATTTTAAATAGGTAAATTTCGTTAATGATGAAAAGAATATATTATGAAATCAAAGAAATTATATTTGAAATAAAGAAACATGAAAAAGTTGGCAAAAACAGGTTTTGCAAAATTTAGAAGTGACTGAAATAAAGGGAGAACAATTTATATGAGAGAAATGATTGATTTTGATAATCCAAGTTCATTTCCGAAAGAATTGCAAATGTGGGATGCAAGATTTGAAGATTATATACGAAATAGGATATCACTAGAAGGCGTAACTGAATGGTGGCAGATAGAGCATCAATTACAGGATTTGTGTCTTAAAGAAAGTAATAGTGTAGTAGACTTTTTAAATAATAATTTAGAAACAGAGGTTGCAGTATGGCATTGTACACGAGTTTTAAATGAAGAAGATTTTTGGAGAAATGGAATAATTGTGAGTGGTGGACGTGGCTGTTTAGGAGAAAAACGTATTAGATTACTCTTGTCACAAATTGGAGTTGCACAAGATATGATAGAAAAAATTTTTAAACATATTTATGTGTATTGGGATAGAAATATAGAATCCCGAACGGAATCTGTACACTTTCAAGGAGATAAAAAAACTATTTATAACGATGTTAATGCAAGTATTTTTGCAACTAATTTGGGTGGAGAAATTGTGCGATGGTCTATTGAGAATATAGACAAGAATTTACATAAAAAAGAACCGTATAAACGGCTTTGGATTTTAGGAAAACCTTGTATAATAAAATTCAAATGTAAATTATCACAAATGCGAGAACGTTCTAGGACAGATGTAATTGTCGAAATTTTAAAATATTTTATTGTGACGAAGATGTATAAATATCCATATGAATTTGACTTTACAGGAATGACAATTGGAAGTGTTCCATCTGAAAATATTCTTAGCATAGAAGAAATTGAAAATTTTATTGAAATTCATGAGAAATATGAAGTAGGTTTCTATGACGAATTGAAAAATAATAAGTAAAGGGTATGTAAGGTGTTAAACACACTACAAAAAGGAAGAGTTGGTTGACAACCCTAAGATATAAAGTCGAAATAAGTAGTTTAAAAGAAGAGGGGAAAGGTATGATATTTTTAGATGCAAACGCTTTTTATTCATATATGGGGAGAAAGAATGTAGGATTGGGTGAATCTGCACATGTAAAAGAAAAAGAATTGAGAGGGTATTTAGATTCTATATTTGATAAGAGTCTTCCAACATCTGTTTTTATAGAAATAATGGTTCATTTTAGAGATGATAAAAAAAGATTAAAACAAATTTTGGATTTTAGAGGAGAAAAAAAATTATCATTATTCAATAATATTCCCGATTATTGTGTAAGTGATGTGGAGATGAATTGCATATATCATATGAGTGATAATGATTTAAAGAAATATGCGTATCAATTGTTGAATACAAAGATTGATATTGAAAGCAGATTTAGTTATTTATTCTATGAAATAACTAAGAATTTATATTTGGAATACAGATTATCTGAAATGAATAAGTTTACTGAAAATCAGGAAAAAGGCATTTGGGAATTCCTTGGAAGAAAAGAATTTCAAGAAAATCAGGAAGTAGTAACAAATGAATTTAAAAATGCATTGAAAGTTGGTTATGAACAAGGTAAAGATCAAAATATATTAAAAGAAAAATATATTGATGTGCTTAACGATGCATGCAAAGTTATAGATTTAACACTTGCAGGATGTGCTGCGTGTATAGAAAATCAAATTGATATTATAGAGGCTATTCAAAAAGCAAATGCTGAAAGTGATTCAAAAGGTTTTGATGGGTTGAATGGAACTATGCCAGGAATAGTTTCAGTGCTTCAAACCAATATTAAATTTTTAGAGTATGCAAAACAGAGAATATCAGATATGTTTTTAAAACATGGATATAATAGATATCAAACGGATTATCTTAAAGAGGTCATGTTTAATGCATGGTTTGATAGGGCACAAAAATTAAAGAAGAATGATATTTTTGATATGTTGTGTGCTGGTTGTTTGGGATATATAAGACCATTAAAACAAGGCGAAGTTATTTTGGCGAATACAAATTCCTATATTATTTCGTTTGATTCAACTATGGAAAAATATATTCATATTGTAAGACCTGATAATATAAAACTTATTCAAAAGTTCAAAAATAAAATATAAACAATGTAAAGTGTGATATCAACTATGCCGGGAACTAATTTTAGAAGTATTTTATTTACATGCTGACGAAAGCGCCGCCAACAGCTACAAAAAAGTCCTGGACTATTTCGAACCAAAGCTATGGCTTGGTATGACCGCAACGCCAGATAAACGAGACGACAATCTGGAAGGCAGGAACATTTACGAAATCTTCAATCATCAGATCGCATACGAGATTCGTCTGCAGGATGCGATGGAGGAGAATCTGTTGTGTCCGTTCCACTATTTTGGAATCACGGATTTGGATATTATTGCAGATGCGGGAAAATCATCCGAAGAAAAGGTGGAGAATTTCCGCTATCTGACATCCGAAGAGCGTGTAGAAAATGTCATGAAACAGGTGGAATACTTTGGATACAGTGGTGATCGTGTGAAGGGATTAATTTTCTGTAGCCGGATTGATGAGGCAAAGGAATTGTCGAAGAAATTCAACGACAAGGGCTGGCGGACGCTGCTGCTGAGCGGTAGTGATTCGGAAGAAGCGAGAGCAGTAGCGATCGAACGGCTGGCAGGAGAAGAATCCGAAGATGCCCTGGACTACATCATTTCCGTAGACATATTTTCCGAGGGTGTGGACGTGCCGGAGATCAATCAGGTCATCATGCTTCGTCCGACAGAGTCGCCGATCGTGTTCATCCAGCAGCTTGGTCGTGGACTTCGAAAAGCCGAGAACAAAGAATATGTCGTTGTATTGGATTTCATCGGAAATTATCGGAATAACTTTATGATTCCGATTGCGCTGTCCGGCGACCGCAGTTATAACAAGGATAATATCCGTCGTTATGTCACGGAAGGCGGCAGAGTGATTCCTGGCGCGAGTACGATTCATTTCGATACCAAAGTATGCAAGAGAAGCTGCCAGTGGCAGGTTCTCTGTATGAGATTTCCAGAAAGCGGATTTTCCAGGCGATTGATAATGCGAACTTCAGCGATATCAAATTAATCCGGGAGAATTATACGAATCTGAAGAATAAGCTGGGGCATATCCCAGCGCTTGCGGATTTTGATAAGTATGGAGAAATGGATGTGCTGCGGATCTTCGATAATAACAGTCTGGGTTCGTATTATAAATTCCTTGTGAAATACGAAAAGGAATATACCATCCGGCTGTCAGAAGACGAAGAAAAAGTGATCGAATTCATTTCCAAAAAGCTGGCAAGTGGCAAGCGGATTCATGAGCTGGAATTGTTGAAACGTACGTTGCGGTATCAACATGGAATCATTGGGCGTTTGCGGAAGCATTTATCCGAGAAGTATCATTGTGAGATGGACGAGCACTGCATGGAAAATGTGATCAATATGATGACAAATGAATTCCCGACGAGCGCAGCAAAGAAGACTTATGCACAGTGTGTATTTCTGAAGAAGGAACAGGATGATTACGGCATTTCCGATTCTTATGAGAAAATGTTACAGAATCCGGAATTCTGTGCGATTCTGGAGGAACTGGTAGACTTCGGAATCTCGAGATATAAGGTCAATTACAGTTACCATTATCAGGATACGAATCTGGTATTGTATCAGAAATATACATATGAGGATGCCTGCCGTCTGCTGAACTGGGAGAGAAATGAAGTGCCGCTGAACATCGGCGGTTACAAATATGATAAGAAGACCAAGACATTTCCGATATTCATTAACTACGATAAGCAGGACAATATCAGCGATACCACGAAATACGAAGATCATTTCGTAGCAGAGAACCGGCTGATCGCGATTTCCAAAAGCGGAAGAAGCATGGACTCGGAAGATGTGCAGAATTTCCTGAACGCAACAGAACGTGGCATAGATGTGCAGCTGTTTGTGAGAAAGAATAAGGATGATAAGATATCCAAGGAATTCTATTATCTGGGGCGTGTGATCGCAACCGGGAATGCGAAGCAGTTCGTAATGCCGAATACGGATAAGACGGCGGTGGAGATCGAATGGGAGCTGGAGACTCCGGTGAGAGAAGATATTTATCAGTATATTGTGAATGAATAGGGACTGTTACAGGAAGATTTTTGACGGGAGATAAAAGGTAAGATGAAGACGATAAGAGTTGTGGCAGCAGTGATAAAGGCAGTAAAGGAAGACGGAAGAACGATGATATTCGCAACGCAGCGCGGATATGGCGAGTTCAAAGGCGGATGGGAATTCCCGGGCGGCAAGATCGAAGCAGGGGAGACGCCGCAGGAAGCGTTGAAGCGTGAGATCATGGAAGAACTGGATACGGAAGTTGCGGTTGGTGAATGGATCGAGACGGTGGAGTATGATTATCCGGGATTTCATCTTTCGATGGATTGCTTCTGGTGTGAGATCGTGAAAGGGGATCTGGTGCTGAAGGAGCATGAGGCTGCCAGATGGCTGACCAGGGAGAAGCTTACGGATGTGGAGTGGCTGCCGGCGGATGTGGCGGTTGCGAAGAAGATTGAAGAAGAGATGGACTAGAAAATATAGAGAGGAATAAGTGGACATTGAAAATGAAAAAGAACTCAAATTTGAAGTATAAATTTGAGTTCTTTTTTAGTTCATAAGAATAATATTTGAGTTTCTCGCATAAACTTAAATATAGTGCTAGAATCTAAAATATAAATGGAGGAACTAAAATGACAACAGAAGAATTATATGACAAACTAAAATTAATTCAAAAAATGAAATGCGAAACGCAGAATTTGGAATTGAAATCAGCGGAGCAAGGATATCCGAAACGATTATATGATTCTTTGTCAAGTTTTTCTAATCAGGATGATGGTGGCATTATTGTTTTTGGAATTGATGAGAAACAAGATTATAAAGAAGTTGGTGTTTATGATGCTCAGGACATTCAAAAGAAAATTAACGAGCAATGCTTGCAGATGAATCCGGTTGTACGGCCACTTATTACAGTTGTGGAGAAGGAAAATAAAAAATTTGTTTCTGCTGAAATTCCCGGAATAGATTTGGCAGACAGACCTTGCTATTATCAA
>OLQJ01000450.1_pt1 | contig 23955 bp, 16 predicted proteins | sample 1673231 | NCBI WGS metagenome assembly OLQJ01 (sample SAMEA3136769, study PRJEB25190) | human gut metagenome | biome: human gut; feature: human-associated habitat; material: faeces | place: Austria | collected 2013
TTACTCTTTGTTCTTGCATAGATATGTAATTCAAATCCGGCTTTCATGAGATTTCTGACCATGGATTTTCCCATGATTCCTACACCGATAAAACCTACTTTATTCATCTGCTTTATTCCTCCTGTCTAAGATAGCTCCCATGTCATCACACAGGAGCCATTCTTATCATTTTCTATTTTCAACTATCTTTCTTCTTTTGTCACAACTTCACCCTGTTTTTTGTAAATGCTGTTTGCCGGAACGAATCCACGTACAGAAGAAAGTGGATAGATGTTGCTGTGATTTCCAACAACTGTTCCCGGATTCAGAACGCTTCCGCATCCTACTTCTACTTCATCTCCAAGCATTGCGCCAAACTTCTTCATTCCTGTCTCAATCTTCTCTTCTCCGGCTTTTACCACAACAAGTTTCTTATCTGATTTTACGTTAGATGTAATTGATCCGGCTCCCATATGAGATTTGTATCCAAGAACAGAATCACCTACATAATTATAGTGCGGAACCTGAACTTTATTAAAAAGGATCACGTTCTTAAGCTCTGTGGAATTTCCTACAACAGCTCCTTCTCCTACGATCGCATTTCCACGGATAAATGCACAGTGACGAACCTCTGCATCCTTTCCGATGATTGCCGGTCCATTGATAAATGCAGTCGGAGCAACCTTTGCAGATTTCGCTACCCATACATTTTCCCCGCGTTTCTCGTATTCGTCCTCGCTCAATGTAGCTCCAAGCTCAAGGATGAAGCTGCTGATCTTCGGAAGTACTTCCCACGGATAAGTAACTCCGTTGAAGATATCTTTTGCGATTGTCTGGTCTAATGAATAATTTTCTTTTACTGTTAATGCTTCTAACATGGTAATTCCTTTCTGCCGGTTAGAACCGACTTACATTTTATGCCTTTTTATAGAATCCTGCTGCTTTTTCATAGCAGGCTCTAAGCTGATATTGATTGTTCAGTCCTTTCACCCCAACGGTTCTGCTGGTGATAAAATGATCGAGTTTTCTCATATATTCATCTGATGTGATGGAACCTTCTGCCACATAGTTCAGTCCCTTCTCCCAGCTTGCTGTAAGTTCCGGGTTCAGGAGTGACCGGATGGAATGATCAACAACATCATAGATCATCTCTCCCTGCAGCGTCGGTGTGATCACCTGTGTCTTCTTGTTCAATGCGAGATACTTGATATTCACAAGCTTTTTCAGAATCTCTGCTCTTGTCGCACTTGTTCCGATTCCGCTTCCTTTGATCTGGGCACGAAGTTCTTCGTCCTCGATCAGCTGTCCTGCATTCTCCATTGCCAGGATCATGGAACCGGAATTGTAGCGCTTCGGAGGTGATGTCTCTCCTTCTTTGATATCCAATGCTCTGACCTGAAGGACTGCACCCTTCTTTAATAACTTGATCACTTCGAACAATCCGGTGTCCAAACTCTGGTCTGCTGAATCAGATCCATTTTCTTCGTTTGTATCATCAACGGTATTCGACGCATTCCCTCCGTCTTTTGCTGCTGTCTGCGCTGTTTTTCTCTTCGGCATGCCTGCCACTTTCAGATAACCTTCCTCTGCCAGCACTTTGAAGCTTGAGAAGAAGCTTTCTTCTTTCATCTTCGTCACGATAGCAACCTTCTGGTAAACTGCCGGTGGGTAGAAGATACTTAGAAATCTCCGCACGATCAGGTCATACACGCCCTTTGCAGTAGATGAAACAGTACTCAATGCATTCAACCCTTGCCCTGTAGGAATGATTGCATAATGGTCTGTGATCTGCTTGTCATTCACATAACGTGTCTTTGCAAGTGTCTTATAACTTCCAAAATTCAAGATATCCTGCATATACGGTGCCGCCATCGGATATTTTGACAGCCCGTTCAGATTTCTTGTGATTTCCTTTGCCACTGCGGTAGACAGAACACGGGCATCCGTTCTTGGATAAGTCACAAGTTTTTTCTCATACAGTTCCTGCACGATTCGCAGTGTCTCATCCGGACTGATCTTAAATCTCTTGGAACAATCATTCTGAAGCTCTGCAAGGTTGTATAAAAGAGGAGGATTCTTCTTCTCTTTCTTTTTCTCGATCGACTCAATCCGGCAGTTTAGTCCTGATTGTTCCTGCATTCCTGCTGCCATATTTACAGACTTGTCATCCGGTGTCTTCAGGTATTGAATCAATTCTACTGCTTTCTTGCGCTCCTTGAATCCATTTTCCTTATAAAGGTCATAGGACTCAAAATAGCGGGAGCCTTTCACTGCTCTCCACTCACCCTCGAAGGTATGTCCCTGTGCATCGATCGTGCTAAGTACGCGGTAAAACGGTGTCTTGACGAAATCACGGATCTCGCGTTCTCTGCGCACAACCATGCCAAGAACACACGTCATAACGCGTCCTACAGATACAACGGAATACTTCGTTTGCAGAAAATTTGAAATACTGTTGCCATATTTCAAAGTCAGCAGACGGGAGAAGTTGATTCCCATCAGATAATCTTCTTTGGCGCGCAGGTATGCAGATGCTCCGAGGTTATCATACTCTGACAGATCTTTGGCTTCACGGATTCCTCGAAGAATCTCTTCCTCTGTCTGGGAATCAATCCACACTCTCCGGCGCTTTTTTCCCTCAACGTGTGCTTCCTGTTCTACGAGACGATAGATGTATTCTCCCTCTCGCCCGGAGTCAGTACAGACATAGATCGTATCTACATCTTCCCGGTTCAGGATCCCACTGACGATCTGAAACTGTTTCGCCACTGACGGAATGACTTCGTATTTGAATTCTTCCGGGATAAACGGCAGTGTCTGCAAGTTCCATCTCTTAAGTGCCGGATCATATTCCTCAGGATAACTCATCGTCACCAGGTGACCTACGCACCAGGTGACAATGGCTTCGTCTGACTCAAGATATCCGTCCCGTCGTTTTGTATTTAGTTTCAATGCTTTTGCGAATTCCTGGGCAACGCTCGGTTTCTCCGCAATGTATACTGATTTTCCCATAAATTAATTATTTGTCTTCCATTCAATTATTTTACACGGAATCTGTAGGCAGTACGAGTATCATATTTCTCGCCTTTCTTACAGATCGGTCCCGGGAAGTTTTCATGGTGGATTGCATCCGGATAGTACTGTGTCTCTAGACAAATGGCATCTCTCATCTCATAAACTGCACCATCTCTTCCTTTCTCTCCGTCAAGAAAGTTCGCAGTATAGATCTGCACACCCGGAAGGTCTGTCAGTACACTCATATGGATTCCACTTTCATCCCCGGCCACTTCTGCTACTTTATCAAATTTGCCTTCATTTTTCAATACCCAGTTGTGGTCATAACCTTTTCCGAATACCAGCGGTTCATAGTCTGCTTCAATGTCTTTTCCGATTGTCTTATCTATTCTGAAATCCATCGGAGTTCCTTCCACACTGCGGATCTCGCCTGTCGGAATGGATGTTGCGTCTGCCGGAGTAAATGCATCTGCATTCAGCCATAATGTATGATTCAGAACATCTCCACTCTTATGTCCGTTCAGGTTAAAATAACTGTGATTTGTCATATTGATGATCGTATCCTGATCCGGTTCTGCTTCGTAGTGGATCATCAAAGTATTCTCTTCGTCCAGGGAATACGTCACTTTCATAACAAGTGCTCCCGGATATCCCTGATCTCCATCCGGGCTGTCCATCTCAAATGTTACATGGGTATCATCTGCGTCTGCAACCTTCCACAATCTTCCGTGATAGAAATCAAGTCCGCTGTGTAAGTTATTCTCTCCGTCATTCTTTGTCAAATGATATTCTGTTCCATTGATCTCAATCACTGCTCCGGCGATACGATTTGCGTTACGTCCGACAGATGCTCCGAATGCATTTCCAAGTCCGGCTTCATATCCGGCTGCATCATCATATCCAAGTGTCACTTCTACCGGATTGTTATCCTTATCCGGAACAAGTACGCTTGTCAGTGTTGCTCCGAAGTCAGATACACTGATCTGCATTCCTGCTTCGTTTTCCAGAATGTATAATGTTGCCTGTGCTCCCTTTGATGTCTTTCCAAAGTCTTTTTTCTGTAACGGTTTCATCTTTCTCTGCTCCTCCATCTCTCGTCCTTCTATTATTTTTTTCTGAAAATCTTCAGTACAGTTGTTAAGAATCCTTCTTTTTTCTTCTTCGACACATTGGCTGCAGCCGGACGTTTTGCCTGTGATGCTTCTCTCATAAAGGTCTCCTGTGCATTCACAAGACTTGCTCCGTCTTCCACCGGTTTCTTCACGTATGTTCCGTCACTTGTCATTGCGCGGGCTTTCACATTGTCAGAAAGCATCACATGAAGCTGATGGAACAGGCGTTTCCGGATCTCTTCATCATAGACCGGGCACGCGACTTCTACACGCTTCTCTGTATTTCTTGTCATCATATCAGCAGATCCGATATAAACTGCTGCATCTGCTCCTTTTCCGAAGACAAAAAGTCTTGGATGTTCCAGATATCTTCCCACAATACTTGTCACACGCAAATTCTCCGTCCTTCCTTTGATTCCCGGAAGGATACAGCAGATTCCACGCACGATCAGATCGATCTTCACCCCTGCCTGAGATGCTTCTGTTACTTTGCGAATGAAATCCATGTCCGTAACAGAGTTCATTTTCATAATGATTCTTCCGTTCTCACCTTTTGCAATTTCTTCATCCATCAAGGCAAGTACTTTCTGTTTCAGGCTTGTCGGTGAAACAATCAGATGCTTGTAAACTCCATTCAGATTGCTGATCGACATATTCTGGAAAAAGACTGCTGCGTCTTCACCAATCTCTTGTCTGCCTGTCATCAGCGAGTAATCGGTATACATCTTCGCTGTCTTTTCGTTATAGTTTCCGGTTCCAATCTGTGTAATGTAGTGGATTCCGGTACGGTTTCTGTATGTGATCAAGCAGATCTTGGAGTGTACCTTATAACCCTCGAATCCGTACAGAACACGGCATCCGGCCTCTTCCAGACGCTCGGACCAGTCAATGTTGTTCTGCTCATCAAAGCGTGCTCTCAGCTCGATCAGAACTGTGACTTCTTTTCCGTTCTCAGCCGCTGCGCAGAGATATTCTACAAGTCGTGCTTTCTTCGCCAGACGGTAGATCGTGATCTTGATCGTCAGAACTTCCGGGTCTGTTGATGCTTCTTTGATCAACTGAAGGAACGGTTCCATGCTTTCGTATGGATAGCAAAGGAGTGCATCTTTCTTCTTTATCTGCGGAATCACTTTGCCCTCTGCAAGCATGGATGACGGCTGCGGAGAAAATGGTACATCCACAAGCGTTTTTTTCTTCGAATCCGGAAGTTTATCAGCGATTGCAAAGATAAAATCCAGCTTCATCGGCATCTTTGTACGGAAAATGCATTCCGGACGGATATTGAATTTCTCACAGAAATATTTCTCCATCTCTTTACTCAGAGAATTTGCTGCCTCAAGACGGACAACGGCCATCCTTCTTCTCTTATGAAGTGTCTCTTGCATCACATGACGAAAATCTCCGCTGTCTGCATAAGCTTCATCATCCGGTGATACATCTGCATTTCTCGTTACACGGATATAGTTCTTGTCCGAGATCTGATACTGGTCAAAAACAAGATCAATAAATTCAAGGATGATCTTTTCCATACGGATATAACGGATGTCATACCCCGGAAGATAGAGAATATTGGAAATATATTGTGGTACCTGGATGATTCCGAGCATCGTCTTGTCTCCCTGCTTCAGATTCGCAACCACATACAGTTCTTTACTTAACAGATGTGGGAACGGATGGTTCGCATCTACGATCTGTGGGGAAAGCACCGGCATTACTTCTTCTTTGAAATATTTCTTTACAAACTTCTTCTCCTGCTGCTCCAGTTCCTTGAAGTCAAGACCGCAGACACCATACGGACTTAACTGTTTCTTGATCTCTGCATATGTCTTATCGCGTTCCTTGTAAAGTGGGGAAACAGCTCGATAAATTGCATCCAGCTGCTGTTTTGCTGTCATACCGGATCGCTGATCGATCTTTTTGCTGTCTGCTGCTGCCATATCATACAGGCTTCCTACGCGGATCATAAAAAACTCGTCTAAGTTACTTGTGAAAATAGCTACGAATTTCATACGTTCCATCAAAGGAACTGTCTCGTCCCGTGCTTCTTCGAGGACACGCTGATTGAACCGAAGCCACGATAATTCACGGTTCTGAGTCTCTTCTAAAATCTCTCTCATATAACTCAACTCCCTTTTCTTTTTTCTTTTAACAGGTCGATTTTTTTATTACTGTTCAAGATACTTCAACATTTCTTCTGTCTTTCGCTCCATCAGATGATATCCATGCTCATAAAATGCATGCAGGACATCCGGATGCTGTTCGAGTCGTGATACTGGTTTTACATGTGGACGAAGAACATAAATCTCTCCTCGCTTCTCAAGCTGATCCAGATAATTCATCGTCTTATTATAGATAAAACTTCTTCTGAAGATTGTCCGAACTGCATTCGGATAGGACTTATATGCCTGTCTGTAAAGCTTCTGCACTGCCGGTGAGATTACTTTCTTACGATAGCCTTGATTTCTCGTCAGGATCACTATGATCTTCTCATTTCCAAGCTTCTGTGCACGACGGATCGGGACAGAATCTGCAAGTCCGCCATCTAGATACGGAACACCGTCAATATTCACCATCGGAGTCACAAGCGGCATACTGCTTGATGCACGACAGAGCTTCATCAATCGGTCAGGATCTTCTGTTTCCGTCATATATTCTGCATTTCCTGTCAGACAGTTTGTCGTTACCAGCTCACAGTGCATCTCTGACTGAAAATATGTATCAAAATCAAATGGGATCAGTTCATTCGGATATTTATCAAAAATCAAATCCATATTCATCAGACTTTTCTCCCTGATCGTATCTTTCACTCCATTAATATACTTCATATCTTTTGTATTCGGAATCATACAGTCTCTTGTACGTCCCGGCTGTCTGGAAACATAATCTACTGCATTACATGCGCCGGCAGACACACCGATCACATCTGAAAAATAAATATCCTGTTCCATAAGGTAATCCAGAGCACCAGAAGTAAATATGCCTCTTGTTGCTCCACCTTCCAGTACGATTGTTGCTTTCTTAAGTGCCATGGTTTCTCCTCTTTTCTACTGCTATTTATATTGTGAGATTCTTAGTAACATTATAACTTTTTACAATGGAAAGAACAAGGATTAGTTCTTATACATTTTCACACAGTTTGCCCTGTTTTTTCGTATGCATTTTTCTATTTCAGTACTTGTCAGCACCCTTTCTTCTATGTTAATATATGGATTGGTATGTTCTTATTCACACGTATTTGAAAAAGGACAATTATAACAACGTAATCACAATTCTAATTTATTTACAAGGAGACTTTCAAATGATTAGTGCAAATAACGTAACCCTTCGCGTCGGGAAAAAGGCGCTGTTCGAAGATGTTAACATCAAGTTCACAGAGGGGAACTGCTACGGAATGATCGGTGCGAACGGTGCCGGTAAATCTACATTTCTTAAGATTCTTTCCGGACAGCTTGAGCCGACATCCGGTGATGTAGTTATCTCCCCGGGCGAGAGACTTTCTTTCCTTCAGCAGGACCATTTCAAATATGACGAATTCCCTGTTCTTGATACAGTTATCATGGGAAATGCACGTCTGTATGAAATCATGAAAGAGAAAGAAGAAATTTACGCAAAAGAAGATTTCACAGATGAAGACGGAATCAAAGCAAGTGAGTTGGAAGCTGAGTTCGCTACAATGGATGGATGGGAAGCAGAATCTGATGCTGCCAACCTTCTGAACGGACTTGGTATCGAGACAGAACTTCATTATAAATTGATGAAAGACCTGACAGGTTCTGAGAAGGTCAAGGTTCTTCTTGCACAGGCACTGTTCGGAAACCCGGATATCCTGCTTCTTGACGAGCCTACCAACCACTTGGATCTTGATGCAATCGCATGGCTGGAAGAATTCCTGATCAACTTTGACAACACAGTTATCGTTGTATCCCATGACCGTTACTTCCTGAACAAGGTATGTACACAGATTGCCGATATTGATTACGGTAAGATCCAGCTTTACGCAGGAAACTATGACTTCTGGTACGAGTCAAGCCAGCTGCTGATTCGTCAGATGAAAGAGGCCAACAAGAAAAAAGAAGAAAAGATCAAAGAGCTGCAGGAATTTATTTCCCGATTCAGTGCGAACGCTTCCAAGTCCAAACAGGCTACTTCCAGAAAGCGTGCCCTGGAGAAAATCCAGCTTGATGAGATCAGACCTTCCAGCCGTAAATATCCTTACATTGACTTCCGTCCGAACCGTGAGATTGGTAATGAAGTTCTCACTGTAGAAGGACTTTCCAAGACAATTGACGGCGAAAAGATTCTTGATAATCTTACATTCACACTTGGCCGTGAGGATAAAGTTGCTTTCGTTGGTGGAAATGAATTTGCTAAGACAATCCTCTTCAAAATCCTGATTGGCGAGATGGAACCGGATGAGGGAACATATAAATGGGGAGTTACAACTTCTCAGGCTTACTTCCCGAAGGATTTCGGCGGAGAATTCGACAATGACTACAATATCACAGAGTGGCTGACACAGTACTCTGAGGAAAAAGATGTAACTTATGTTCGTGGATTCCTTGGAAGAATGCTCTTCTCCGGTGAAGACGGAGTGAAGAAAGTTGCTGTACTTTCCGGTGGTGAGAAAGTTCGCTGCCTGCTCTCCAAGATGATGATCTCAGGAGCAAATGTACTGCTTCTTGATGAGCCAACGAACCACCTGGATATGGAGTCTATCACAGCACTCAACAATGGTCTGATCAAATTCCCTGGAGTACTTCTCTTTACTTCCAGAGACCACCAGATCGTACAGACAACAGCAAACCGTATCATGGAGATTGTTCCGGGCGGTAAGCTGATCGATAAGATCACAACTTATGATGAATATCTTGAGAGCGATGAGATGGCCAGAAAGAGACAGACTTACTCTGTACAGACAGATGATGAGGATTAAGATATAATCATTAAGAGCCAGAATCGACACCGTGTGTGGTGCCTGTTCTGGCTCTTTCTAATATTTATCAATTATTCACTCCATGGTGCGCTGCCACACTATCAACGGTCAGTCCTTTGAATGTATATCCCTGACTTCTATAGTAATCAATAATCTGTGGCAATGCCTGTACGGTTGTATCTTTTGCATCTGTATCATGCATCAGAATATCAACATGATTTGCCGTGCAGGATGTTGCGTTTGAAACCAGTTTTTCTACTGGCACATTATTTCCGCTTGCGTCAGTAGAATCACAGTTCCAGTCAAAATACTGATATCCTTTGTCTCTCACTGCTTTCGTAAGTGTTGTCATCAATCCTTTGACATATTTTGCACTGACGGTATTGCTGGAACCTCCCGGGAAACGAATGATCATGGATTTCGTTCCTGTGATACTCTCTACCAGATCTGATATTTTCTGCAAATCTGCGAAGTATGCATCTTCGGATGAGTAAACTGTTGCATAATCATGTGTATAGGTATGAAGTCCAATCGAATGTCCTTCGGAAAAGGCTCTTTTAATCATATCATCATGTTCCCGATTATTTCCTGTAACGAAGAAGGTTGCCTTTGCATTTTTTTCTTTCAAAATGTCAAGAATCTTTCCGGTATTCTCTGACGGACCATCATCGAAAGTCAGATAAACAACTTTCTCATTCCAATCCGGATTCTCTTTCACTTTGATCTTTCGCTCAATCTTTGTCTCGTTTCCGGAACGGTCTTTTGCAAGATAGGTAACAACATAGGTTCCCGGTGTCGCAAAATCCACTTTATCAGCGCCCTGTACTTCCAATGTCGGCTCCGGATCCATATCGTCCTTTATCGTAACCCCTTCATTGAAGTCCATCGTATCGCCCTGTGCAAGTTCTTTATCATCTGCTCCTTCAATCGTCGGCCCTGTTGTATCCTCTTCCAAATTCAGTGTTGATTTGCCTTCTGTCTTATGACCGTCACTATCTGTTGCAACAACAGTTACTCCGTATTTTCCTTTCTTCTCCCAGGAATCCTGTCCGACAAATTCAAGTGTGACATCTGATGCATCTTTTACTGATTCTACAAAATCTTCCGGCTTGATATCTTTCGGAAGTTCTGTTGTATAACTGTCTTTCATTTTAAGCTCAGGTGCTTTTGTATCCTTAACTTCGACTTCAGCTTTTACTTTTTGTTTACCATAGACATAGTAAACCGTATATTTTCCTTCTTTATTCGTATCTACTTTCCCTTCTGTCTTCACATCTTTCACTTTTCCACCGACAACGAAACGGATGTTGGACATCAGATCCATACTTTCTTTCTTTTCCTGCGCGATCACTTTACTCCGTAATACAATCGGATTCATTCTAAAATAAGTAAATGTTGAAACTGCCGGAACTAATACAACGAGCAGAATCAATACAATTGCAATTCTCCTTCGTCTCTTGAGGCGTCGAATGCGTTGTTCATTCCTCTTGCGTCTCTCCCACTCTTTTCTAATGGATTCCTTGCTTTTTCCCATCGCGCCATAATGTTCATAAAACGCTTGTTCTTTCTTGCGTTCTTTTTCTTCTTTTGTTTCTTTAGACCACATGCTTATCCCTTTTTTCTTTTCTATTCTTAGAATCAGGAGCCAATCAAAATTGTCCCCTGACTTTTTCTTCCATATTAATCATAGCATTCCTTTTTTGCAGAAACAAGGGAACTTTGACAATCCTAAAGATTTATTAAGAATCTTAGTTACTGTTCACACACCACTATCCCGCGAGGTGTTTTGGCATGAATATGCCAAAATCCCGAGACATACAAGCCAAAATTCCATTGCCGCAGGCAATTTGGAATGAATTTTGGCTACGTTACTGTGAACGGAGTGAGCAGTAACGTATCTTACAGATTGTTCTTTAGGATTCTTCATCTTTCCAGTGTTTCAGACGCTTTACAGCATCTGGATTCTGTTTCTCAAGTCTTCGCTCCAGCCGCTCTCTTCGCTCTTCAATATGCTCAACAATCTCTGGATGCTCTTTCAGAAGACGATCTCTAAGTTTTCTTCTTCTACGCTCGATCAATTCAATGACGAGTTTTTTGTTTTCTTTTACATCACTTGGAAGATCATCTAAGTGAAGCTCCATTCTGCGGAGCAACTCATCTTCATCAAGTGCTCCAAGTGAATTCCAAAATTCCAGTTTTTCTTTGATTCCTTCTTCGGAAAGTTTCTCGAGATCTGTAATCTCATGGATCTGCTTCACAATAGAAAGCACTCGTTTCTCAATTTCTTTGACTGCATCATCACCAAATGCCCATGCAAACTCTTCCAGTGTATTTTCTTCTTCTGCAGGAAGGGAAAAATATTCTCTTCGCTTAAGTTTTTCGAGATCTTCTTCTGGAATATCCAATGGGCAAGGCTGCTCAATCCCCGCATCATGAAGTGCCGCAAGAATTGTTCTTCGCACAGCACCTTCTTTTATCAAATGTCCGATTCCAAGCTTTCTCATCTGATCGTTAACTTCTCTGGAATGTTCTGTGATATAGAACTTAATTCCACGTTTTTTCAGACTTGCTGCAAGCATTTCGAGTGCATCTGCCGCTGTAATATCCAGGCTGTTGATTGCTGATGCGTCCAGAATTACGACCTTTGTATCCTCTTTGATGCTGTTTTCAATATCTGAAACCAGCACTTTGTTATTTGCAAAGAAAAGGTTCTCGCTAAATCTGTAAATGATCACATGCTTGATTGGATATGCAAAACGGTTTCTCTTCAGATCATAATAAACTTCTTTTCCCGGAATCATTCCACGGAAAGATCTCGGAGGGTTTGTAGCCCTTAAAATCACTGCTACAAAAGATAACAAAATTCCGATCACAACTCCGTAAATCGTACCAAGGAACAGCACACCGATCCCTGCTGCAATAAAAATATAAAATTCGTTTCTGCTTACTTTAAACAAACGTACTGCAAGATGTGTCTCTACAACATTCATCAGTGCAGAGATTACGATTGCCGTCAATACCGGAACCGGAAGATATTCGATAAATCCGGTTGCACCTATAAGTACAACTGCCATGGTCAGTCCCGCTGTAATGGATACAACCTGTGTCTTTCCTCCATACTGTTCATTCATGGAAGTCCTGGAAATACTTCCATTTACCGGGCAGCATCCAACTGCACCGGCAGCAAGATTTCCTGCGGCACAGGCAAGGATTTCCTGACGGTCATCCAGTTCATATCCGTTTTTGGATGCAAAATTGTTCTCTGACAAAAGTGTCTCTGCCATGATCACAACAGCAACCATAAGAGCTCTTCCCACGGCCTGGGTAAGATTGATCCCTGTAAAATCCGGGAAAATAAGCCGCGGAAGCCCTGGTTGAACTGCCTGCAGGAGAACTACACCATACTGGTTTACATGAAAGACAATTGTCGAGAGAACTCCGGCAATCATAATAACGATTGCCATCGGGAACTTTGGAATCAGTTTTTTGGATACAATCAAGATTACAAGTGCTCCAATTCCCATTCCAAAGGACAACCAGTTTATCTTTGTGATTGCCTGAAAAATGTGTTCTGCAAGTTCTATGAATTCTCCTGTCCCTGCCGGGCTTCCCATCAGTTTCGGAATCTGCATCATAATAATTGTCACTGCAATACCACTGATAAATCCACCCATAACCGGTGTTGAGATAAAATCAACAATTTTATCTGCATGTAAAAGATAAAACAACAATAACCAGAGTCCTGTAAACAATGCGATCAATGGTACATACTGCAATGCCTGGGCTGATTCTGCCGTCACTCCAAGTGTCGTCAGTGCAGCTCCGACAATTGCCGCCGGTGCCGCATCTACTCCGAAGATAAACTGTTTTGAAGTTGAGAGCATGGCAAATAGCAGGATCGGCAGAACAGATCCATAAAGTCCATACACCGCCGGAACGCCTGCGATCTGTGCATACCCCATAGAGATTGGAATTGAGACCGCTGCCATGATAATTCCGCTTAAAATATCTTTTGGCAAATATTCTTTTTTATAATTTTTTAATGTTGGAAATATTTTTACAGACATTTTTATGTCACTTCTTTCTTTTACTACTATATTTTGCTGTTAATCGTCTACGCTTCCAAACGGTCCGATATCCAAGGGATTCTGTTTCTGAACTGCGTCTGTTCCATCCGCATCTTCTGATATACCGTAACCTTTTTTATCACCTGCTGTCACTTCTTGAATCTTATCAAGAAAAACTTCTCCGTACTGCTCATATTTCTTAAGTCCCATGCCGTGTACTTCAAGCAGTTCCTCTTTTTTGAATGGAACAAGTACACACATCTCATGTAATGTACGATCTGAAGCGACCATATATGGCGGAATTCCTTTTTTCTTTGCCAGAGAATAACGCACAGAACGCAATTCTTCGAATAATTCTCGGCTTTTATCTGTAAGATTCCCGAAACTCTCTCCCTTTCTATGAGACGCTTTCTTTCCACTTCCGGACTTTTTCTTTTCTGTAAGTTCTGACTTCTTGCAGCGAAGTTTCAATTCTCTCGATTTCAGTAATTCTTCTGACCGGTCTGTCAGTTTCAGGATCGCATAACGATCTGCGCTCTGTTGAAGGTATCCGTGTTCAAGCAGTGTATAAACTACATCTTTCAGTCTCTGCTGAGAACATTTACTCTGTCTTCCATAAATGGAAAGTTCATTCATCCCTGCACTTCTGATCTTCGCTGTATTCGCTCCCGCCAGTGTGGAAAGAATCATTGTCATACCGTATCTCTGTCTGGATTCGCGCACACACTCGATCACGTCTGCCGCGATCTCTCCGACATCAAGCTCTACGAATTCTTCCAGACAAGTGGAACAATTCCCACAATGTTCTTCTGTCTCTTGTCCAAAATAATTCAATATGTATTTTCTAAGACACATGCTTGTCGTACAATAATTACTCATCTTACGCAGCCGGAGAACATCCTGTTCCCGGATCACCCGGAGTTCTTCTTCTGTGTATTCTCCAATCTGCTCTTTACTATCCAGCAGGAGCTGATTGATCATGATATCCTGCGGTGAATAGAAAAGGATACATTCTGCCGGTTCTCCGTCTCGTCCGGCTCTGCCTGCCTCCTGGTAATAATTTTCCATGCTCTGCGGCATATTATAATGAAGTACAAAACGGACATTGGACTTATCTATTCCCATTCCAAATGCATTCGTTGCGATCATAATCTCTATCCTGTCATAAATGAAATCTTCCTGACTTTCATTTCTTGCCTCTGTCCCCATTCCTGCATGATATCTTCCGACAGAAAATCCGGCATTCTGCAATTCCAAATAGAGTTCATCTACATTTTTTCTTGTTGCACAGTAAATAATTCCACTGTCTTCTCTGTGCTGTGTAAGATATTCCTTAATTGCATCCTTCTTCCCACGCGCTGGTCTTACTTCGAAGTAAAGGTTCTCTCTGTCAAAACCGGATACATTTATATAAGGAGATTCAAGATCAAGTACTTCAAGAATATCTTCTCTTACTTTCTGTGTTGCTGTTGCTGTAAATGCACTGACGACCGGGCGTCTTGGAAGCTGGCGGATGAATTCTGTGATCTTCACATAACTTGGGCGGAAATCCTGTCCCCACTGGGAAATACAGTGAGCCTCATCGATTGTCACCATAGAAAGTTCTGTATGACATGCAAAGTCCAGAAACCGTGGTGTCAACAAGCGTTCCGGAGCGACATAGATCATCTTATATCTGCCTGCCGCTGCCAGTTCTAATGCTTTTGTAATCTGCCGTTCTGTCAATGCACTGTTGATATAAGCCGCATGAACTCCTGCTTCATTCAGTGCCTTCACCTGATCGATCATCAATGAAATCAGCGGTGATACTACGATCGTGATCCCAGACATCAGAAGTGCCGGAACCTGATAACAGAGTGACTTTCCTGCTCCGGTCGGCATGATTGCAAGCACATCTCTTCCATTCAAGATCTGATCTACAATCTCCTCCTGCCCTTTGCGGAAAGAATCGTATCCAAAAATTTCTTTTAATATCTGTGTTTTTCTACTGTTGCTTTCCATCTACTGCTGCCTTTCACCTGTTGTTGACTTTCACTTCTAAAATCCAAACATTGCATTCAGTCTTTCCAGTCTTTCTTCAAATTCCGGATAAAACTGTGCTTCTTCCTCTGCCTGATAAGGCATCTGATAAAAGTTGCGAAGAACCACAACCGTCAGTACTTTCGCGTTCTGCTCATCAAGTTCTTTCATGCCTTCTTCACAATTCTTAAGAAATGTGTGCCATCTCCACACAAAATCTTCGTATCTCTTCTGATTTGAAATTCCAAGCCACTTCTTAATCTTCACCTTGCCACGTTCCTGTTTCTTACATTCATGTATCTGGATGAAATATTTAAACCCATCTTCTTCATAAATACGTCCAAGAGGAAACAAACGGCAGATTCCCGGTCTGTATCCATGAATGGAACATCTTCCATCTTTCAAGAACGGACAGGCCTCTTCCTCTCCTGCCATCTTTAAATTAGGAAGTACCATCCCGTCAACTACATTCAATTCCAGATAGTTTGCAAGCAGTGTATCAAAATTCTCTTTTTTCCCAAGTTGTAATCTCCACAGATCCATTGGATCCAATAGGATGGAATCTCCCATTCCCTGGCAGCATGCGGAGCAGCCTTCACAGTCATGACAGTCCACCTTAACCATATCTCCAGAGGAATACAGACGTCCGTCTGAAATTTCATTAAGATCTACTTTGCGCTTCATTTTATCTATCTCCATTTTCTTTTGATTTTAAATATTGAATCGTGTTCTATTAGTATAATACAGATGGTCTGTCAGATGCAAGAGCCGTATTACCATTCATTTACGCCATTCATTCAGTCAAGCTAAACCGACTCGGATTATAATACAGATTTTATCATACAAAAAAGTTGCTGATGATACAAAGAGCCACGCTATTATCGTTCCCTGTTCATCAACAACTTTCTTTTTTCATTCTTTCAAACTAAATTCACACAAGATTTAATCTGTGATCTCTGTCAGCATCAACTGATATATTTTCCAAAATCGTTTTCTCAACTTAATCCTCGTATCCGTTCGGATTCATGCTCTGCCATCTCCAGGAATCTTCACACATCTTGTTCAGATCTCTCTCAGCTACCCAGTGCAGTTCTTCCTTTGCCTTGGAAGCATCACAGTAACATGTAGCAATGTCTCCTGCACGACGTGGTTTAATCTGATAAGGAATCTCTTTTCCACAAGCTTTGGAGAATGCTTTTACCATGTCAAGTACGGAATATCCGTTTCCTGTTCCAAGATTATATACGGAAACTCCTGCTTTCTCTTTCAATTTCTCTACTGCGCGGACATGTCCAACTGCGAGATCAACTACATGGATGTAATCACGAACACCTGTTCCGTCATGTGTATCATAATCGTCTCCAAATACACCGAGGCACTCAAGTTTACCGATCGCAACCTGTGTAATGTATGGAATCAGGTTGTTCGGAATTCCCTTTGGATCTTCTCCGATCAGTCCGCTCTCATGAGCTCCGATTGGATTGAAGTAACGAAGAAGTACGACATTCCACTCCGGATCTGCTGTATGAAGATCTGTCAGGATCTGCTCCAGCATCCATTTTGTCCATCCGTATGGATTTGTACATGTTCCCTTCGGGCACTCTTCTGTGATCGGGATAAATGCCGGGTCACCATATACTGTTGCAGAAGAACTGAAGATGATATTCTTCACGCCGTGATTTCTCATTACATCACAGAGAACTAAAGTTCCGGCAATGTTATTCTCGTAGTATTCGAGTGGTTTAACAACTGATTCACCTACTGCCTTGAGCCCTGCGAAATGAATAACCGACTCGATTTCTTCTTTCTCAAAAATCTCGTTCATTGCTTCTTTGTCGCGGATATCTGCTTTATAGAACTTCAGGTCTTTTCCTGTAATCTGTTTTACTCTGTCTACGGCTTTCTCTGACGCATTGTAAAGGTTATCTGCGATTACAACATCATATCCTGCATTCAAAAGTTCTACACATGTGTGGCTTCCGATAAATCCGGCGCCTCCTGTTACTAAAATTGCCATTTTAAAATTCCTCCTCTGAGCTTTATTGCTCAAATTGCTGCTCCTCACAGTAACTGTGTTCAGCAGCTTGCTTATCTTTGCTTTGTTATCTCTGATTATAACACATCCACCACAAAAATCTTTATACGAATAGTTCCTCTTATGGTAAAAATGTTGCATGATCATTATTATTCACAAATTCTGTAACTGACAACACATAATCTAATCCCACAATTTCTGTGGATAAAGACCTTCGTCTTTCAAAGCCTGTACCGCTGCGACTACAACCGGCTTGTCTTCTTTGTATGTAACTCCATACCATTTATCTTCGGATTCAAGCACTCTTACGGTTGCTCTGCCCTCTGCCAGAAGGTCACTGACTACGGATGGCAGGAAGTACTCACATTTCATCGGATTCTCCTTAATACCTTTATCAAGGAATGCCGGGAATCCTGCTTTAATCTCATCTAAAATACTTCTTGTGAATCCCCACATATTCATGGATACAAGAGTATCTCCGTCGATAGTTGTCCATGTCTCTCCGTCGTCTTCTGAGAAAGCGATTCCACCGTCACGCTTCTCGATCTTTGTACGCTCTGTGATTCCAACCAGCTCTTTCGCCTCATTGAGTTCACATACGCCACGAGCAACATGTCCGTTATCTGTAACTGTATTCTTCAGACGATAACCTACCATTGTATAACGGTACTTATCATCATCTTCATGTGTTGTAAGGAATTCATAGATTGTCTCAAATGCATGACGTCCGTAATAATCGTCCGCGTTGATTACTGCAAATGGTCCATCCACCTCATCGATCGCACTTAAAACAGCATGTGCTGTTCCCCAAGGCTTTACACGTCCTTCCGGAATTTCGTAACCTTCCGGGAGATTGTTCAGATCCTGGAATACATACGCTACATCCATGATCTTCTCAATTCTCTTTCCAACAGCTTCTTTAAAATCTGCTTCATTTTCTTTCTTAATAATAAATACGACTTTCTCAAATCCTGCGCGTTTTGCATCAAAGATCGAGAAATCCATAATAATATGTCCTTCCTGATCTACCGGGTCAATCTGCTTCAGCCCGCCATATCTGCTTCCCATTCCTGCTGCCATAATGACCAGAACCGGTTTCTTCATAATGAAATCCTCCAAATATTATTAAATATTATGTTGCCTGATGGCAATTACATTTCTATTGTATGACATATAGATAAAAAAATCTAGATGAAAATCAAAGAAATATATGCACAAAAATCCATGCATTTCATCCCGCTGAGATCATAAAATGCATGGATTTTCCTGACTGTCAGGTTATTTTACTGATGTTATCTCACATTAAATGCGTCATTCCCCGGATATACTGCGCTTGTTCCAAGTTCTTCCTCGATGCGGAGTAACTGATTATATTTCGCTACACGCTCCGAACGGCTCGGCGCTCCGGTCTTGATCTGGCAGGTATTCAGTGCTACTGCAAGATCTGCAATCGTTGTGTCCTCTGTCTCACCGGAGCGGTGGGAAGAAATTGCTGTGTAACCTGCTTTGTGTGCCATCTTGATTGCTTCAAGAGTCTCAGATACAGATCCAATCTGATTCAGTTTGATCAGGATAGAATTTCCGCATCCAAGCTTAATTCCTTTTGCCAGTCTCTCTGTGTTTGTGACAAAAAGATCATCTCCAACCAGCTGAACTTTATCTCCCAGCTCTGCTGTCAGCTTTTTCCAGCCTTCCCAGTCTTCCTCATCAAGTGCATCTTCGATTGAGATGATCGGATATTTCTCTACCAGTTTCTTCCAGTGGTCAATGAGCTGTTCTGAAGTATAGACTGTTCCTGCCTTTGGAAGTTTATACTCTCCAATCGTCCCTGTCTTCCATTCTGAAGATGCCGCATCCATTGCGATCTTGAAGTCTTTTCCAGGCTCATATCCAGCCTTCTTCACAGCCTCAAGAATTGTCTCGATCGCTTCTTCGTCTGATTTCAGTGCCGGGGCAAATCCACCCTCATCACCTACAGATGTTGCAAGTCCTCTGTCTTTCAAGATTCCTGCAAGTGCATGGAATACCTCTGTACACCAGCGGATGCATTCTTTAAAAGACGGTGCTCCAACCGGCATGATCATGAACTCCTGCACATCCAGTCCGGAAGAAAGTGCATGACACCCACCATTTACAATGTTCATCATTGGAACAGGAAGTCTGTTTCCATTCACTCCTCCAAGGAAACGGTATAACGGAATCTCAAGTGCATCTGCTGCCGCTCTTGCACATGCGATTGAAACCGCAAGAATTGCATTTGCGCCAAGATTTGATTTATCTTTTGTTCCATCTGCCTGGATCATTGCCTGATCAATTGCATAAGTGTCTCCTGCATCCATTCCAACCAATGCACTGTTGATTGTTGTATTAATATTTTCTACCGCACGGGAAACACCTTTTCCACCGAATCTTGACTTGTCTCCATCACGAAGTTCAAGTGCCTCAAATTCTCCGGTAGAAGCACCACTTGGAGCCGCACCTCTTGCTACAGTTCCATCTACAAGATGCACTTCTGCCTCAACCGTTGGATTTCCGCGTGAGTCGATAATTTCTCTTCCAATTACTTTTTCAATTTCCAGATAATTCATAGTTGTCCATCCTTTCTGAGGACTCCCTCGCCTGTGTTCAGGTATTACAGACAAAGGAGTATACATGATTTATTCACACAGTTAGTTTTCTCTAACCATATGTATTCTATCAAGTTTTTTTACAAAACGCAATATTTCTATTTGATAATGATTCTCATTTTATAGGATTCTATATATTATCTGCACTTACCATTATTTATATTCTTACTTTTTTATAAATACTCCCTCAGCTTCTCAACCTTCTCAAAATTTGTTGCCCAACTGGTGGCCAATCTCACCACCGTATGCTTCTCATCCGTCTTCTCCCAGAAGCTGACCCTGACATTCTTCTCAAGTTCTTTCAGCTTCTCATCTTCCATCTCAACAAAGATCTGGTTCGTCGGAGAATCAATATAGAAGTCATATCCTTTTTCTTTCAGGATTTCTTTTAGTCTCGCAGCTGTTGTGATTGCATTCTTACTGATTTTCATATACAGATCATCTGTAAATAACGTATCAAACTGAACACCAAGGAACCATCCTTTAGCAAGCAGTGCTCCATGCTGTTTGATCAGCGTCACAAAATGTCTCGGCGCATTTTCTTTTGTAAATACAACTGCCTCTCCGCAGAAGGCACCTACCTTTGTTCCACCAATATAGAAAATGTCACAGTATTCTGCAATATCTTCCATTGTCACATCTGTATCTTCTACTGCAAGACCGTATCCAAGACGTGCTCCATCAAGATACAGCGGAATATGATACTGCTGGCAGATATCAGAAAGTTCTGCAAGTTCACCACGTGTATACAGTGTGCCATACTCTGTTGGGTGAGAGATGTAGACCATCCCCGGGAAAACCATATGTTCATGATTCCCATCACTATAAAACTGATTCAAACAATCAGCCACGTCTTTTGGCTGGATCTTCCCTTCCTGCTGTGGAAGTGTAAGTACTTTATGGCCGGAAGCTTCAATCGCACCTGCCTCGTGTGATGCAACATGACCTGTCTCAGCCGCGATAACACCTTCATAGCTCTGGAGCACGGAATCAATTACTGTCTGATTTGTCTGTGTTCCTCCCACAAGGAAGTAAATGTCTGCCTCCGGGCATTTACATGCCTGACGGATCTTTTCCTTTGCGGATTCACAATATGAATCATTTCCGTATCCTGTAATTCCTTCTTTATTTACTTCTGCCAGTCTGCGCAGGATTTCCTCATGTGCGCCTTCTGAATAGTCATTTTCAAATGAAATCATTTCTTAGCTTTTCCTTTCTTTCTGAATGTTGTATTTTTATTTACATTTCTTTTCTCTGGAGATTTCTTGCTCCTTGATTCATTTTTTGTTGTGATCTTCTTAGCAGTTCGTTTGTCAACGGTCTTCTTTTTTCTCACGCTGTACCCAAACGTTCCTATCTTTTTGCCAAGTCCAAGATATTCTCCATGGGAATATGCCAGAAGACCTGTCTTATTGAGTTCAAATTTACCATTTTCATTCATATAGGACTCATCCACCTGAACTGCCTTCACTTCTGCAAGAAACATGTGATGGCTTCCGAGTTTCTCAACTTTTGTTACAACACATTCAATATTGACCGGTGCTTCTTCAATGACCGGTGCGTAAGTAAGCTTCTCTGCCTTTTTCGCAGTCAGATGACACTCTTTCCATTTATCCACATCCCGGCCGGAGCGCACACCGCAGTAATCTGTCGCATGGGCGAGCTGTTCGGTTGTCAGATTGATCACAAACTCTCCACTCTCTTCAATCATATGATACGAATATCTTTCCGGTCTTACGGAAATGTATACCATCGCCGGGTTTGTGCATACAGTCCCTGTCCATGCAACGGTAAAAATGTTCGTATTTCCTTCTTTATCTGCCGTACTTACCATAACTGCCGGAAGTGGGTAGACCATATTACCGGCTTTCCATACCTGTTTCGCCATTTCTCTTTCCTCCTGAAAACCGTCCCCTGTTACGGAGACGGTTCTGACTTTCTATTTAAAAATGTCTTGGGCTTTCTTACTGCTGCAGTGCTGATACAAGTGCCGGAACGAGCTGTTTCTTACGTGATACGACACCTTTGAGCATCAGTTTCTGTGCATTATCTTCCAGATCATAAGCTCCGATGATCTTTTCTCTTGCTTCATTACCACTGCAGATCAGTTCAGAGGATTCTGCAATAATATTTGTCAGCATAAAGAAAATCATATCCAGACTGTGGTTCTGTCTTGTCTTTTCCATCTCCGGAAGTACTGTTGCCTTAATCTCTTCAAGCTCTTCTTCGCTCATTGAATTCACCTGACCAACACCAAATACCGTATCATTCACTGTAAACTGTTTGAAATCAAGGAAGAGAATCTCCTCGGCTGTCTTTCCTTTGAGGTTGCTTCCTGCCTTGAACATCGCCTGCGCAAGTTTCTTTATATTGATCCCGGCAATCTCTGCAAGCTTTTTCGCTGTGCTTTCATCAAGTAGTGTACAAGTTGGGGAACGGAACATCAATGTATCGGAAATAATTGCGGAACAAAGAAGTCCTGCATTCACCGGATCTATTTCGACACCATTTTCCTCATACATCTGAGATACAATTGTTGCTGTACATCCAACCGGCTGATTTCTGAAAAATACAGGTCCGATCGTCTCGATACTGCTCAACCTGTGGTGATCAATAATCTCCTGGACATCTGCCTCTTCCACTCCGTCGACTGCCTGATTCTTCTCATTATGATCGACAAGGATAACCTGTTTCTTGCTGACATTAAGAAGTCTTCGTCTGGAAACAAGACCTAAGAATTTTCCATCTTCATCTACGACCGGGAAATCACGGAAACGCTTACGTGCCATAACTTCTTTCACATCATCTACATAATCATTCTTACGGAATGTTACGAGGTGATCCTTCGTCATGAAAGATCTTACCGGAATACTCTGGCTGATATGCTGTGCTGCTGTAAATGTATCATGCTGTGTCCAGATAACAACAATTTCTTTCTCCTCTGCCTGATGAAGAATATTTTCTGAGATCGGATCATTCTGGCAGACTACCATACAGCTTGCATCCAGATCGACTGCGCACTGCTGTGCATCAATTCGATCCCCGATGATAACAAGATCATCTTTCTCAATAAAGCTTGTCATCAACTCTTTGCTTGATGCTGCAACAGTTACTTTTCCTTTATAAAAGTAACCATGTTCATTTCCTGTTACAATTTCACCTTCTACTGCCGCCGCAATATTACGGTACTGTGTTCTTGCTTTCGCAAGCATTGTGTTATCATAAACTTCCATATAGGATTTCGCAATGTCACCTTTTGTGATTACACCTTCCAGCACACCATTACGTGTGATTGGAATCGTATGAGTATTCATCTCTGACATCTTTTCCCATGCTGTACGGATTGAGAGGCTTCCCTGAATTTCCTGACTTTCTTTCAGTTCCACATTCTTTATCTGTTCTCTAAGATCAGAAAGCAATGACGGAACTTTTACGCCAAAGTGTTCCAGTACATATTGTGTCTCTTCGTTAAGCTGCCCTGCACGACGTGGCTCATACGTTTCTCCGGTGATCTTTGTCTTAAGATTTGCATAAGCAATTGCTGTACAAATAGAATCTGTATCCGGATTCTTATGACCTACAACATACACCTTTTTATTCTCAGCCATTTTTCTATCTCTCCTTCTCAAATTTATCTCTTATTTACTTTTACACTCACATCAATTTATCTCTGTATTCTGTCATCTTACATGAACAGCTTCTTCATTAAGTAGAGTAACATTTTTTTTCTATTAATCCAACCGCATTTTTCATTTTCTTCACGGATTTTGGCACTTTTGTTGTATTTTTTCTCATACATATGTTATACTTTTGATTAACGAGAAAAAGAAAATGAGGTGCTTTTAATGAGCGAAGAAATGAAAGAATTACAGACAAATGAAGTAACAGAAACAATGGCAGACTATGAAGATCATTTCGATGATGCGAATCCATGGAACAGAGTCCAGGATTATATGGATAAGAAAACTGTTCTTCCTGTTAAAATTGAAGGTGTTGTTAACGGCGGTGTAATCGTTATAGTAGAAGGACTTCGCGGATTCGTTCCTGCTTCCAAGCTATCCCTTTCCTATATCGAGAATCTGGAAGATTATCTTCTGAAAGAATTAGATGTCATCGTTATTGACGTAAATGAAGCAGAGAACCGTCTGGTACTCTCAGCCCGCGAGAT
>OLQJ01000456.1_pt1 | contig 23676 bp, 20 predicted proteins | sample 1673231 | NCBI WGS metagenome assembly OLQJ01 (sample SAMEA3136769, study PRJEB25190) | human gut metagenome | biome: human gut; feature: human-associated habitat; material: faeces | place: Austria | collected 2013
TGGTCGCGGGGGCAGGATTTGAACCTACGACCTCCGGGTTATGAGCCCGGCGAGCTACCAGACTGCTCCACCCCGCAATGTCTGGGCGCCTCATGTGCGCAAGAAAGAATATTACGTGGGAGTTCGGTAAACGGCAAGGAAAATCTCGTAGAGCATAATTCCTTCATATCTTGAACACCCGCTGCGACGGAAAGATCAGGACCACCCGGCGCTCCGGGATGAGCCTCGTGCGCACCGGCACGCGAAACTCCCGGCTCAGGCGCTTGGCAACCGCCTGACACTGCGTATTTGCATCGGCATCCCCGCAAGGAGGAAGCTGCAGCTCAAACCCCACGTTCGGATACCCCAGACGGCGCGCCAGCTCAACCGCCTGCGACGCGCACTCCACCTGCAAGCCATGCATGCGGTAATAATTCGCCGCCACGCAGACCGGATCAAAGCCGGGCGATTCAACCGTATGAGTTACCGCAGCCTGACGGCCGTTCAGCCCAAAGTTGCCATGCGAGACAACGCCGGGCGCCGAACACGTGCCGTCCCATGTCACATCGACATGGGACCAGCTATGGCATCCGCCCAGCTTATCGGCAATATCCACGACGTTCTACGCGTGATTGCCCGCCGGATTCTCGGCATCGCCCGCCTGGCCCCACACCACCGCGCTCGCCACGCCCACGCGATCGAGCAGGTACTTGTACGCGAGCGACCAGCCGTCGCACACGGCGTTGTGCCCGATCAGCGCGGCGTGGGCAAAATGGCAATCGTCGGTGCCGTCCGCCTCGTCCGGCATCTCGCGGGACGCCGTGCCCTGGTAGGTATAGGTAAAGTCGCGAAGCAGCAAGTCATGCACCTGCAGCGCGATGACGCCCGCGGGGGCTGTGCGATCCACACGCCGCAGCAGGCGGGTCGCACGGCGCTCCATCTTGCGCAGCGCACGGGCCGCGGCCTCGGGCTCCATGCGATAGACAAAGTCGAGCCGTACGTCACCCGACGTCGGCCCGGGGTCGCTCCCGCAAATGGTACGGCTTGCGTAAATGTAGCCCGGCCGGTCGTGGCACACCAGGTAGTAGAGCTCCGCCGCACGAGCGAAGCTGCCCACGCGCGGCAACACCGCCGAAGGCTCGCGGCGGGCAAGCGCTGTATCGATCAAATCGTACAGCCCACGTTCGCGCTGGTTGAGCGCCTGACGGTGAGCCAGATACGCGCAGGAAGCAACCGCCGGCGCGCAGGCATCGCGCGCCGTTCGCGCGGCCGCCCACCCGCAGCGCAACCCCTCGGCAACGCCTGCGCCAGCCCCAAAGAACCCATCGGCACACGCAGCAAACATCGCACACCCCTACGCAGCCGGCGCCTGCGCCATGCGCGCCACACGGCGGTCGGCAGCGCAGTACGGGCAGGCGGGCGCCCCCGCAGCCGTTACAAATCCGCGATGAAACACATGCCCATGCCCACATTCGACCAGGTGAGCGCGGTAGTCACGCAACAGACGGCCCCACTGGGCATCAGTTACGCGGCGGCTCGCACCATCGGTCCCGCTAAACAGCGCGCGATCGTAGGCCTCGCGCAGCAAGGGCGGCATGTGGTCGAGCGGCAGTGCCCAGGCAAACAGCCCCACCCCGGGCGCCGTTCCCGTAAAGGGCGAGCGTCCATCACGCACCTGGCAATCAACCGCGGGCGGCAGCGGATACTCACCTTCCGCATCGGGCTCAACGGCACCCTCAAAAGGATGGACGCCGTTTCCAAGCATGCGAAACACCAGCACCGCCAGGGCAAACAAGTCGGTGGCCACGGTAAACGTGGGCTCGCCCGCGGCCTCCATTTGGGCATACGTACGACCGTGAGCCGCGGCAATCAGCTCGGGCGCCGCCACGCCCGGCGCGCAGGCTACGCACGGATGCGCACCGCCACGCTGCACATAAAAGGTGTCGGCGTCAATCAGGTGCACGCCACCGTCGGGCGCTGCCAGTACGTTGTCGCCCGAAAGGTCGCCCACCACCAGCGCATGCCCGTTCACCACCGTATGGTGCAGAGCATCGAGCACGCGCGTCAGGGCGATCAGCGCATCGACGCAGGTCAGCGCCGACAGACCCGCGGCCGTCCGCGGATAGCGGTAGAGCTCGCTCGCCGCCACGCTGCCCACGGGCGCACGGCGCATCAAAAAGCCGATGAACTCCGCCGCTTCGGAATCGGCATAGAGCGCCTGGCGCGGCCAGCACACGGCGCGAAGCACGCCGGCCTGCACGGCCATAATTTTGTCGTAAAGCGCGACCATGTTTTGAATCTTGGCGCGGCGCTCGGGCGTGGGTTCGCGATAGAGCTTGGCCGCCGTGGCGCCATCGCCCACAACGGCGCGCACCTCGCCCTCGCCGCCCGCGTTGATCACATCGCCCAGCTCAACGACGGTACCGTTGCTGTCGTACACGTACATGCGGATCTCCTATTCTATCTCGTCAAACGCGGCATCATCGCCGGTCGCGACAACGGCCTCAAAATCCTCGAGCTCGCCGATCGCGCAGCCTTCGAACACGCGATACGTCTCTGCGCGCTCGGCAGCGGCGGCGACAGCCAGCTCGAGCGCGCGGTCGAGTGCCACACCGCACATGAGCTGGTACTCGAGCTCCACGCTAAAGCTGCCGCCCACGTCGCGGGCAACATCGCTGGCACGCAGGCGGAGCTCATCGCGCCACGGCAGCATGATCAGCTCGTCGTCCGCGCCCGCAAAGGACGCAGCCATCGCGGCCAAGCGCTCGGCGGTCACGTCCTCGGCGTCACCCTCAGCGGCACCCTCGTCCGCACCAGCCGGCAAACCACCCTCGGTATCGATGAGCGCCACCACCGTCTTGTCGTCATCCACGCAGGTCGCAGGCAGCGCACGCAGATAGTCGGCCGCACCGCCGCAGAGCGCCGGCACGTCTTCCGCGTCGATATCGCACGCCATAAACAGGCCGATGGCATCACGGTTAAAGTCGGTCGGCGCCCCACAGGCACCGGGCTCCCAGTCGGCAAACTTCTCGAGCAAGCCGTCGGTCGCCATGAGCACGCCAGCAGCGCCCGCGGCAAAGCCAAACTCCCAGTGATAGGTATCGTGCAGGGGAAACACCTGGCACGAAAGCGGGCCGCGGTGCAGATGCGTCAGCGTAAACGGCGCGCCCGCGGCATCCACCGCAATCGCACCGGAGTCGCCGGCATTGCCATACCAAACGCGCGCGCCATCCCACACTACCAGGCACAGCGTGCAGGCAAACGAGGCGATGTCGGCAGCGGGCTCGTTGGCAGCGACATCCGCCACGGCGCGGAGGGCGTGCTCGAACACGCCCTTAAGGGCCGAGGCATCGCCCGGCACCAGCTCGCCGCGCACGAACGCCTCGGCAGCCGCGTCGACCGCAGCCCCACTTGCCAGATGGGCGCCCTCGCCGCTCAAAATCATGGACGAGACGCCGTCCGCAACAGCGGCGACAATCGCCCGGCCAGGCGCAGAAGCGGCAGGGCCCTCGCGCGACTCAGCCGCACTAACTGCCTCTTCCGTGCGAGGCACCTCCACTACGCGCACGCAGTGGCAATCCTGGTTGCTGCGTCCCTGCAGCTTATGGCTGGGGCCGGTCACGCTGGCCTCGTAATGAATCAACATGACTATCCTTTCCATCCGTACCAGCCGGGCGCGGCGGGCTCTGGTCCGTCCGGCACCGCGTCCGGGACTTACTGGGATACATGCGCTGGCAGATGCCCTACTTGCAGAACTCTTCGAACGTGGTCACGCCGTCGGTGCACACAAAGCGAATGTCGTCGTCATCGCCGTCGAAGGTCTCGGACGTGGCGATCGCCGTGCCGGGCGCCAGGCGGCTCATGCCGCACGCGATCTCACTCATGAAGTGGAAGAAGCGGTCGAACGGCACACCGTCGCTCGCGTCAAAGTTGGCCTCAAAATAGCCGCCGCAGCTCTTGGTGAGTTGCTCGGCCGTCGCGCGATCAAAGTCGCCAAAGCCCAAGAACACCACCTTTACCTGGTCCTTTGCGACCATCTTGGCGATAAGCTCGGCGGCCTCGTCCACATTGCCGGCTGGCTCGTCGCGCCCATCGGTGTAGATGAGCACGAGCGAGCGCTTAACATTGATGCCTGCGTGCAGCTGGCGCTGGGCGCGGTCGTGCACCAAGTTGAGGGCGCGCACGATGCCGTCGTTGAGACGAGTGAGGCCGTGGGCCTTGAGCGTAATGTCGGGCAGGTCCTTAACGGGGACAAAGGCGGCATCGGCCTCGTCCAGGTCGGGTGCGGACAGGGTATCGGCGGCGGCGCTGGCAGGCCCGGCATCGCTCCCGTCGCCCTCGCCGGACACGACGTCGCGCAGGCGCATGACCTGCACATCGCTCGCCACGTTGACCATCGCAATGTCCACCAGCTCGCGGGCCTTAGCGTTTTCGCAAACCTTCTGCTTAAAGTGCGCACGGCCGCGGTTCATTTGGGCCATAACACCGGCGACAGAAGACGAGCAGTCGTTAACCGAAACCACGCTCATGTGCGGCTCGTTGAGATATCCGGTACCGAGGATAGTGGTCGGGACGTTTTCGAAGCGATTCATGATTGATCCTTTCGGTTGGTGTGGCGGGCTCTGGATGCCCGCCTTGTTGGCGACAGTGTGGCAGGAGGCAGAAGTGCCAGGGCATCGCGCGATTCAGCTGAAAACATGAACGGCGACACGCGGGCCCGGCGCGGGCCGCGGCGGCCGAGCGCCGTCGTCCACCCCCTATCCCAGCACGCGGGCCAAGCGACGCCCCAGCGGCGTCGGCGGCAACTCAGTAACGTCGCGGGTGCCGTAGGCAAGCTGCGACGCCACGGCAGCAGCGGCATAGAGATCCGTTTTGGGCGCATACGGCCCGCCCACGTGGGCCTCGGGCGCCTCAAAGCCGCGGCTGAGCACGCATTCGCGCAGCGCCGGCTCGCGCGCGGCGGCATCGGCCTCGGCAAGTGTGATCGCGCAACCAAAATCGATCAGGTGCACGGCGCCGGCATCGTCGACCAGGATGTTTCCCGGATGGATGTCGCGATGGATAATCCCGGCGCGATGAACAATGGCGAGCGCCTCGAGCAGCCGGTCATGAAGTGCGCCCACGATCTGCTCGCGCGCCACCGACCCCGGCTCAAGTCCCTGCGCATGCCGCTCGACCCACGCATCGGCTGGCAAGCCCGCAATATATTGCTCGGACAGGCACGCGAGCGGCTCGGCCGAAAGACGCGCATCGCGAACCGAGCCCAGCCGATACACATCGGCAAAACACGCGTAGCCCAACAGCGGCCCGGCTAAAAACCGAGCCTCGCGCGCCAGCCGGGCAGCCGCAGCCGCATCCAGCGCAATCTTGAACACGCGCTCGCCCGCGCGATACACCAGCGTGCTCGCGTGGCGCGTGCCCGGCATGGGGTAGATGAGCTCGGCAAACGGCAGCTGCGTTTGCGCGGGAACTTCCGGCAGTGTGGCCATCGCGGCCGTTGCGGCATCCGCCAGCATCGTCTGCTGCGACGGTATCGGCGCCAGCGGCGTGGCGAACGTCTCGTCGCCGGCGGCCTGGTCCCCCGCCGCGCGGGCCGCGCCAGGCCGTGGAGCAAGCACGCGCTCCACGCGTGCAGCAAATTGATCCAGCTCGGCCTCGGCATCCAGCCATCCGCGCGCCGCGCGGCGCAACGGCTCCCACACACTGTTCACCACACCTTGGGCATCCATGGCATCCTCCGTCCGCTCGCCCAACTTGTCGGCGAGACTACCCGGACGCGACCGCACGCCCACGCTGCGCGTTTCAGCTGAACGACGTCGCCGACCGCTCACGGTCGCGCGCGCCATCATGGACGGTATCTGATACCCTGCGAAGCTAAGTAATCGCGAAAGGACATCCCATGGCCAGCGCCGCGCCCCACAATGCCTATGCCGAGCTGTTTGAGCAGCTCGACGCCCTGACCAGCCGCGGCTTTGGCACATGGTGCGCCCAGGCACTCGGTGACGAGGTCGTCTACGCCGTCGACATCGATTGGTATCGCGCGGGCGCGCAGGTAAGCGAGGTGCTCGCACAGGCCGGCACGGGAGCTGCCGCAGAGCGCGTCCGCGACGAACTCGAGAGCTTTTTGGGCGACTACTTTACGGTGCGTCGCCGCTCGGCCTCGCCCGAGCAGGTACTTTGCGGCAGCATGGCAGACGATGCCGAGTTTCGGCCCCGCGCGCTAACGGGAAGCGCCGCTGCCTGCCTGCTGTTTTTGGAGCACGGAGGCTGCGATCCTTGGAGCGCGGCAGACGAACCGGCGGGCATCGAAGACAGCACGCCCGACACCCGCGAGCCCGATCCCGAGCTGCTGCGTCGCCAGATCGGCATGCTCTGTCTGCAATACGCCGTGCTCGAAAACGAAAGCGCCCTGCTGCGCAGCACCTGTATCAAGATGGGCTCATACGACCAGAGCGGCGGCATCGACCCCGCCACGCTCGCCTTTATCGACCGCGGCGATTGGGACGCCTTTCAACCCATCGTCCGCAATCGCAATTTTGCAAAGACGCAGCGCCGCATCGGCACGCTGCTGGACGCGCCCGGTTATTCGGAATCTTCGGATGCCGAGCTTCCGCTTGCCGAGTCGCAGCTCGGCAGCATTCCCTCAACACCCAAGCCGGCCAATCGCAAGGCGGGCGCCGACTGGGTCAAATACCTAGCCAAACGCACATTTTTCACCGCTATCGAAGGCAATGTCGACATTTTGGCGGGACAGGTGGGCGCAACGCCCGCGCGTCGCGTTGAGCTCGCACGCACTGGTTGGCTCTGGAAGTTCACCCAAGGTCGCGCCGAAGATGCATCCGCGCGGCGCGCCCCGATCGCCGCAGACGACTCGGCCGCCTGGCAACAAGCCGGCCAGCTGCTCGCCCACTGGATTTGGGAGTGCAGCACGGCGACCAAGCCCGGTGGGACCATCCACGCCGTCGATGACGCCACACTTGCCTTGGCCGCCGCCGCTGACGGCAACGAAAACGGCCTCGTCGAGTTTCGTCTGCTACGACAAGCGCTCCGCCGTGGCCTGGGCAAGGCCTGCTGGATGTTCAACTGGCTCCAAAAGAAAAGCGGCCGCACCGATCGCGGTGTCTTCGTGCGCGAGCAGGCAAGCTATATCGTGAACCACTACCTGGGGCCGCAGCTCGCCGCCGTGCTGTACGGCATCGCCCACGACATGGAACTCGACCGTGCCAGCCTGGGTGCCGCCACCGCCGAGCAGGGATTCGGCAGCATACAGATTGAGCCGCCAGCAAGCGGCGCCCCCATGCCCGCCGGGCTCAACCGCACGCTCGCGCTCGAGATTTCCATCGCACCCGCCGGCGACCGCCCGGTACCCGGCAGCGAGGCACTTTGGAAGACGGTGTCCCTCGACGGCTGTCGCGCGTGCCGCCTGGGCCGCGACCCGCGCGCGTTCGATACGCCCGAGGATGGCGCAGGCATCAAAGCCATTATCCTCAGCAGCGCCGATATCGGTAGGCAGGCGCTCGACCTGCGCATACGCGAGGATGGCTCGCTACGCGCAACCGTTCGCAACCCCGCCGGCGCGTGGATCGAGAACCGCCACGTTGCCTGCGGCGAACAGGCCGACCTTCACCCCGGCGAGCACATCTTTATCCCCGGCAACGACCTGGGCTACGTGATTGTTCCGCGCTGGCAAATCGTGGCGTAGCGTCGGCGGCGCGTATACAATGGTGCGCGTCCTTTTACGCCGACACCTGGAGTAGACATGCTGCTCGCTATCGATATGGGAAACACGCAGACGGCCATGGGCCTGTTTGACGGAGACGAGCTGGTGCAGTCGTGGCGCATGCCCACCGACCGCTCCTATACCGCCGACGAGATCCACGTGCGCCTGATGGGTTTCTTTAAGATGTACGGCCTTTCGCTCGATGCGGTCGACGCGATCGCCTTTGCGGGCGTGGTGCCGCAGCTCTCGCGCGAGTGGCACGCCGTGGCCAACCGCATCGCGGCAGACGCCATCGTCATTGGCCCGCAGACGGCGGCCGTGACCAAGCTGCGGGCGGCGCGCCCCCAGGCCGTTGGTGCCGACCGCATCGCCAACGCCGTTGCGGCCGAGACTTTCTACGGCGCGCCGGCGATCGTGGTGGATTTTGGCACCGCGACCAATATCGACGTCATCGATGAGGACGGTTATTACATTGGCGGAGCGATCGCGCCGGGTATCCGCATCTCCATGGACGCGCTTGCCGCACGCGCCGCCAAACTCGCCAGCGTGCCGCTCGAGGCGCCCGAGCACGCCATCGGCCGCGATACCGAGGAGTGCATCAAGGTCGGCGCCGTGATGGGCGCCGCCGCCATGGCCGAGGGCCTGGTAGCGCGCATGAAGCGCGAGCTGGGCCGCGAGGATGCCACCGTTATCGCCACGGGCGGTCTCGCCGGCATCGTCGCCGATTCGACCGACGCCTTCGACGTGGTCGATGGGCAGCTCACCATCAAGGGCATCTGCGAAATCTACCGCCGCATGCAGAAGCTGGGGTAGGACGGGGACCTAAGTCGAGCACGCCCGATGCCACAGTCCCCGCAAACGTTCGCCAAGCCTATTCCTCAAAACTGAATAATTTTCAATTTTGAGGAATAGGACCGAGGTGCTACCCCACAGCCACGCGAAAGCCCTCCCCGGTGCAAGCCAAGGAGGACTCCGTTGTCATCGTTATCTTTGGGCGCGAGCGCCTCGCGTTACAGACCGCGAATGCGCACGGCCTCGGACGGAAACTCTTGCTCGCCGGCATCGGTCTTGATGGTCGCGCGGCCCCAGATGTCCAGGCCCGCAAACACACCGACCGCAAGCGGCAAGCCGTTGGGCGACACCGCCGCAACTTGGCGGCCCAGCAGCGGCACCATGTCGAAGTACTCGCCCAGCACCGGGGCCAGCGGGCCAGCAGCGCCCTGTGGTGTGTTGGCGGCAACCGCCCAGGCGTCAACGCGAGCGAGCACCGCCGCGGCCAGTGCCTCGACCAGCACTTCGTCGGCCACATCCACGCCGAGCTCGCTCAGTGCCGAACGCTCAATATCCACCGTCGCAGCACCGAACATGCCCGCGGCACCGGCACCGCCGTTGACGGCGACGCGCGCGAGCGGCGTCTCAAACGCAGGCGCGCCGCACACGATGTCACTCGGCCACTGGATACCCACCTTGCCGGCAAGCCCCAGGCCCGGCGTTGCGGCCGTGCCCACGAGCGCGTCCATCATGCCCATTGCGGCCACAAACGGCAGGCCGTGGAAGGCGTGCATGTTCACATCGGGGCGCACGACCAGCGAAAACGTCAGCGATGTATCGCCCGCGCTCCACGCGCACCAGCCCGCGGACATGCCCTCGCGGCCCGCGTCACGCGCCGCGTCGAGCTCGGTACCGGCGGCAACAGCATTCATCTCGATCATCTACATACGCCCCAATTCGCCCACGATATGGCCCACGCGATCCTCGGGCTCCTTGACCTCGACGCCGTTGTAGCGGAAGAACCGCGCCGGGTCGTGCATCAGGTCCTCGAGCGGCACCAGCACAAAGTCGCGCTCGCCGATCAGCGGATGCGGCAGACGCAGCTTCTTGCCGCCGTGGGTCTCGCCGTCCATCCACAGCAGGTCCAAGTCGATGGTGCGCGGGCCGTTTGCCTTGGCCTTTTTGGAGCGGTCACGCCCCAGCTCGGCCTCAATCTTCATGAGCTCGTCAAGCAGCACCAGCGGAGCCAGCTCGGTCTTGATCTCGATGACGGCGTTGGCAAACGCGTCCTGGCGCGTCTCGTAGGCCGGCTCGCTCTCGTAGATGCGCGAGCAGTTGGACACGCAGGTGAGCGGGATTTCGGCAATCATGTCGCGCGCAGCGCGGATGTTGTCGCAGCGATGCCCCAGGTTGGAACCCACGGCCACAAACGCGCGGCGCGGCTGCGGCTTGGCAACGGCCCAGTAACCGTTCAGGAACTGTGCAAAGCCCGCAACGTCATGCACGCGCACGATGTTGGCGCCGGCCTGGATGGCGCCCAGGCACACGCCAAACGTGGCGGCATCGCGCTCGGCGGCCTCGGTCACGCCCGAGACGGCGCCCACAAAGCGCTTGCGCGACACGGCGCACATGAGCGGGTAGCCCAGCGACGCCATCTTGGCGGTCTCGCGCTGGATAACGATGTCCTCGTTGGCCGTCTTGCCAAAGCCCGGACCGGGATCGATGCAGATACGGTCACGCGACACGCCGGCATGGATGAGCGTACGGGCCTGGTCGGACAGGAAGCCCATGACGCGGCGCATGATGGGCGCCGAATCGGGCAGGGTAAAGCGGCGGAGCTGAGAGGTGGGCACGTAGGCCTCCTCGCGGCGGGCGCTGCGGCGCATCATGGCTGCCAGGTGGTCGCTGGGCTCTGGTGCGGCTTCGGTAGCTGCGGGCACGGTCTCGGGCGCAGCAGCGGCAGGGGCAGCCTGCTCGGCAGCCGGCGTCTCTGGCTCGGACTCGGGCGCGGGCTCCGATTCGCCAAACGGCAGCGAGGGCTGTACCACACCGCCCGGAAGTTTGGCCTCAACCTTGGGCTCGCCCAGCAACTTGCCGCGACGGCGACGGGCCGGCTTCTCGGCCTCGCGCGCAGCCTCGGCAGCCGCTTCGCGTGCCTTCTCGGCAACAAACGCCGCAGCCGAGGTATCGAGCTGCACCGTTGCATGCGTGCGTGCGGGTACGGCGACCTCGCCGGCGTGCATTACGATGACGCCGCAGGTGCTCGTCTTAACGAACTCAACCATCTTGGGATCGGTGAAGCCCGTCACGTCGTTGACAATCGAAGCACCGCAGCGCACAGCCGCCTTGGCAACCGCCACATGACGCGTATCGATCGAGACGATGGCGCCCTCTTTGGCAAGCCCGCGCACGACGGGCAGCACGCGACGCGCTTCCTCGTCGGGGTTGACCGGGGTAAAGCCGGGGCGCGTGGACTCACCGCCCACGTCGATGATGTCGGCGCCGGCATCGAGCATCGCCAGGCCGTACTCGATAGCGGCATCCTGGTCAAAGTGCTCACCGCCGTCGCTAAACGAATCGGGCGTCACGTTGAGGACGCCCATGATGCGCGGACGGTCAAAGCTGAGCTCGTACTTTCCGCACCGCCATGTCTTGCTGTCGTTCGCCATGAACATCCTCCTAAAATGCCCACGCCGCCGCGCTCGGGCGCTGGCGGCGGGGTCGCTTTGCAATCAGTCTTTCTATTGTATCCGCGCGCGCGGGCTAGAACGCAAACGCGGCCGCGATGTCGCAAGAAATCAGCAGGTCGGCATTTGCATCCTGATCGGTGGGCGCCAAATTGCAAATGGCCAGCGTATCGCCAGTAAAGTAACGCGTGAGGCCCGCCGCCGGATACACCACGAGCGAGGTTCCGCCCACGACGAGGGCGTCGGCCGCGGCGATGGCAGCAACGGCGCCGGTAAGCACATGCTCGTCGAGCGGCTCCTCGTAGAGCACCACATCGGGCTTGATGCGACCACCGCACGCAGGGCACACGGGCACGCCCGCGGCATCCTCGTGCTCGCGCGCGCAAATCCATTCGGCGCTGTAGACCGCGCCGCACGTCTGGCAGATATTGCGGTGGACCGAGCCGTGCAGCTCAAACACGCGCTGCGAGCCGGCCATCTGGTGCAGGCCGTCGATATTTTGCGTCACCACGGCGTCGAGCTTGCCGGCGCGCTCCAGCTCCGCCAGCTTGGCGTGGCAGTGGTTGGACTTGGCGTTAAGGGTGATCATCTTGGTCCGGTAGAAGTCGAAAAACTCCGCCGGATGCGCCTCGTAGAAGCTGTGCGAGAGCATAGTCTCGGGCGGATAGGAAAACCGCTGGTGATACAGGCCATCCACGCTGCGGAAATCGGGGATGCCACTCGCCGTGGAAACGCCCGCGCCGCCAAAGAAGACCACGTTGCTATGGGTTTCGAACAGCTCCGCCAGCGCGGCGGAGGCCTGTTTGGGGTCCGATATTGCCTGCGTCATATATGTCCTCCGTCCGTGTCTTAGGGACGGCGGCGTTCGCACTATCACTCGCGGACTCCGCCCCGCTCTTGTTGCGTTAATCTTAAGCCTGCCAACCCCGTCGAAAGGACACCATGCCTCAGACTTACACTTTCGCCTCGTGGAACGTCAACGGCCTGCGCGCCGTGCTCAAAAAGGACCCGAGCTTTATCCAGATCGCGCAAGAACTCGACGTCGATATCCTGGCGCTGCAGGAGACCAAGCTGCAAGAAGGCCAGGTCGATATCGATCTGCCCGGCTATCACCAAACCTGGAGCTACGCCGAACGCAAAGGCTATTCGGGCACTGCGGTCTTTAGCCGCCAGGAACCGCTGCGCGTGCTGCACGCCGATGCGCTGCTACCCTACGCCGGCGAGGGTGGGACCGCCGAGCTCGTCGCCCGAGCCGCAACCGAGGGCCGCGTCTGTGCGCTCGAGTTCGACAAGTTTTGGTTCGTGGACGTCTATACGCCCAACGCCCAAAATGAGCTCGCGCGCATCGATGTACGCATGGCCTGGGACGATGCCTATCGCGGTTTTTTGGCGGGCCTCGAGCGCGAGACCGGAAAGCCCGTCGTAACCTGCGGCGACTTTAACGTGGCTCACGAGGAGATCGACCTTAAGAACCCCAAGTCCAACCGCGGCAACGCCGGCTTTTCGGACGAGGAGCGCGGCAAGTTTACCGAGCTGCTCGACGCCGGTTTTACCGACACCTGGCGCGCGGCCAATCCGGACGTCGAGGGCGTCTACAGCTGGTGGAGCTACCGCTTTAATGCCCGCAAGAACAACGCAGGCTGGCGCATCGACTACTTCCTGGTAAGCGACGCAATCGCCGGCAACGTACGCGACACCGGCATCCGCGGCGACATCTTCGGCAGTGATCACTGCCCCGTCACCCTCACCCTGGAGCTCTAACCCCCAAACGATCCCCCGGGGACGGAGGGAAACAGATCATTTTGGCTCTCCGAGGACACCTGCGTAATACATCTGCCGCGAAAAGCGCCCATCTACTACGTTTAAGCCGTTACCCTCAACCATAACCATGTTCTACGAAAAACCGCAGGCTTTCTACCTGCGGTTTTCTTTTCACATTGTTCACTGTGGTTGAGGACGGCGACCTAAACGTAGTAGATGGACCGCTTTCGTGGCGAGCACTCCCAGCTGGTCCCCAGTGACGGAGGAAAATTGGTCATTTAGCCTTCTGGAGCCCGCTGCGACCGTCATACGAGTCGGCGTGCGCAAAACTATGCCAGTTTACGGGGCTGAATCGCAGATCCCTGACCACACGCAATTCGAGCAAAATAAAGCCGCAGGTAAACGGCTTGCCCTATTACGGAAAATGCCGGTATGGTCGGTCTGTGTCAATCCAGCCCCGTAAACCGGCATAGTTTTGATATGACACCAAGGCAATATTGATTCTCGCCCCGGCGCAACCGCCATTACAGCCCGTACTTCACGACGACACGGTTAATGCGACGGCACCAAGGCTTGTACAAGGCGGCCAAGAACACGCAGGTCGCGAGGCCGTGCGTGATATCGAACGGCACCGCCGTAGCAAGACGCGCTACGGCGCCTGCCCAGGTGAGCGGCTGCACAAAACCGATGATGTCATACGCGTTGATCACGACGCCATACAGCAAGCCCGAGGCAAAGCCATACGCCAACAGCGCCGGCATTCGCACGGTTCCATCGGCGCGATCAAACGCGCCCGCATGCGCCAGCGCGCCGCCAACATAGCCAACCAGACCCCAGGCATACATCTGCCACGGCGTCCACATGCCCTGTCCAAAAAAGAAATTACTGGTCAGTGCCGCCAACGCGCCGACCATAAAACCATTGCGACGGCCAAGTGTCGCACCCGCGATAATGGCGATAGCGCTCACGGGCTTAAAATCGGGAATGGGCCCAAACAGGATGCGCCCCGCCGCGGCCAGCGCCGCCAGAACCAGCGTGGGCATAATCTGGCGCAGGCCCGGGCGCGAGGTCTCGTAGCCCGCAAAGAACAGTGCGAGCACGAGCGTCACTACAACCAGCATGGCAAGCGCCGCCTGCTCAATGCCCGCCAGCAACGCCGCAGTCATCACTGCCGGTACCGCCAACAACAGCGGAATCTCCATTTTTGCGAGTAGGCGCGAGGCGCGATGATCCGTCATCCCATCACGCCCTGTAGAACACGTTGTCGGCAAAGAAATCTGCCGGAGGCTCCATACAGGCGATCTCGCCGTCGAACATCATGGCGACGTCGTCGGACACCTGCTCGGCAAAGTCTAAGTCGTGCGTGGCAATGACGACGGTGCCGCCGGCCTGCGCATGCTCGCGCAGGGCTCGGGCGATAATGCAGCGACTTGTCAGATCAAGGCCCTTGGTGGGTTCATCAAGCAGCAGCAGCTCCGGACCAATCAACAGCAGCTTTGCCAACGCAAGCAGCTGGCGCTGACCGCCCGAAAGATCGTACGGGTGACGCGCCTCCAAGCCCGCCAGACCCAGGCGCGCTGTCTGCTCCTGTGCTGCGGCCTCGTCGTATCCGCAGGTCGAAGCCCATTCCATCAGCTCGTCGCGCACCGTTTCGGCGACCAGCAATGCCTTGGGATTCTGTGGCAGCAGCGCCGCCGAGGCCGCCCCACGCACCATGCGGCCACGCTGCAGCTTAGCCGTCTTGGCCAGCACCGAGAGCATCGTCGACTTGCCGCAGCCGTTTCCGCCCACGACCGCATGCACCGCGCCGGCCGAAAACGTCACATCGAGCCCGCGCAGCACCCAACCGCCCGCGCGATCGTAGCGAAACCAGCCTTCCGACAGGGTGGTAGCCGACCCGCCGTGCATTTTTTGGAGTATTCTGCCTCCATCCGTGCGCGGGAGGGCTTCCGAGCCGTTCTCGAGCGACGTTTGCGCCACAAATTCGGACGATTTGTCCAATTCCAAACTTTTTTTCGCGCTCGATACGTCCCCGGGTGGCTCCAGAGAGCCCAAATTGTCCTCACGCCTGCTGAATACTCCGTTTTTTGCACATCGGATGGCACCCCACCCCAACATGTCATCGGAAAACAGCGATTCTCGGCGCCCCAAAGAAGCCATATCCGCCACCTCGCGCGCGCGACCGCCCTCAATCCGGTACGCACACGTCGCATACTCGAGCATCGGCCGCGGTTGATGCGTAGCCACAACAACCGTGCAGCCCAGTTCACGGTTCACGCGAAACAGCGCGTGCAGAAAATTCTTCTCGGCAACGGGATCGAGCTGAGACGTGGGCTCGTCGAGTAACAGCACGCGCGGACGCAGCGCCAGAACGGCGGCAAGCGACAGCAGCTGCTTGCGGCCACCCGAAAGCGTATCGGTATCGCGATGAAGCCAATCCTCCAGACCAAAGAAATAGCTGGTCTCGGCAACACGGCGGCGCATCTCGTCGCGCGACACACCCAGATTCTCTAGGCCAAACGCCATCTCGTGCCACACGGTCTCGCACACAATCTGGTTTTCGGGATCCTGGAACACGTAGCCCACGCGCTCCGCAGACGCGCGCACGTCCATGTCGGCGACGTTCTCGCCCAGCACGCGCGTATCGCCAGTGCGCTCGCCCGCCGGAGCGATCTCGGGCTTGAGCAGCGAGAGCAGCGTCGACTTACCCGATCCGGTACCGCCAACAAGCAGCGCAAATGCACCTTGGGGAACAGACCAGTCGAGCCCCTCGAGCACCGCAGCATCGGCCCCGGGGTAGGCAAAGCTCAGGCTCCGCACCTCAATCGCCGGCATATCCGGGCCGCACGCCGCGCCCGACACCGGGCCACTATCCAACCGAGCCATCAGCCGAACCTCTTCTCATCGATCGCATGCAACACGCAGGGCAGCACCATCCAGGCAGCGTACACGACATAGCCCAGCCACGGCGCGGGCACCGAAAGCTGCGGGTAAAACGAATACTGCGTTGTCGCGGTCCATGCCACTGCCACCGCGGCGGCACCAAACAGCGCGAGCCCGACCAGCGCGGCAACATCGCCGCGCCTCAGCCGATACCGCGCGTACGTCGTGCGGCGCGTCACGGCACCCCACCCGCGCGAGCGCATGGCATCCGCGCGCTCAAGCGAATCTTCCATGCCCCAGCCCATCAGCACGCTCGATGCCCGCAGGCGCGAACGCACGGGGTCGGTGGGCGCACGCCCCGGCACATCGATCGCGTCCTGCACCGCCAGCACCGTGCGGCCGCGGCGCAAAAACTGTGGGATAAGCCGCATGCACATCGAGATCATGAGCGCGATCACCGGCGCGGCGTTGCCCAACAGTGCGAGCACCTTGTCGTATTCGAGCATCGACGCCGCGGCCTCAAACCACAGCATGCTCGCCACAAACAGTCCGCCCATGCACAGGCCGTAAACCACGCTCTCCAGATACACCGCGCGCATGCCAATACGAAACAGCTCCGTCGAGCCCGAGGCGCTAAACAGCGGGTTGACCAGTGCAATGATCAAAATCACCGGCAGCTGCCAGCGGAGTGCGCCCAGCGTGCGGGCAGCCCCACGCGTTGCAAATCCATACGCCAGCCCGCCTGCAAGTGACAGCGCAATCAGCACCGGCTGCATCGAGAACATGGTGAGCCCCAGCGTCAACGCTATGTAGAGCGCCGGCACCGCCGGATGCGACATCGAAAATGCCCCCACGGGCTCGGCGCCCGAACCCTCTCGCATGTTGTCCACAGGCACCCCCATCCCTCGCTCAAACGCCAACGCCGCAGCGCCGCCGCCATACACAACCAGCGCAAACACTGCGTCAGCGTCACCGACATCGGCCGTCGCGCATCAATCGTTACGCGCTCATCATATGCCTGCGGTATCATATTGCGCCGTGTATCGTTTCCAAACACACGTCTCTATAACGTAACAGGAGATCACATGGACGCAACCGCAATTATCCTCGCCGCCGGCGAGGGCACCCGCATGAAGTCGAACCACTGCAAGGTTTCGCACAAGATCCTGGGCAAGCCCATGGTCCAGTGGATCGTCGACGCCACCATCAAGGCCGGCTGCAGCCGCGTCGTGGTCGTCATCGGCAGCCACGCCGACGAGATGCGCGCCCTCATCGATGGCGCCTATGCCAACAGCGCCACCAAGGTCGAGTGCGTCGAGCAGACCGAGCGCCTGGGCACCGGTCACGCCGTAAAGGTCGCGCTCGAGGCCTGCGGCATCACGCAAGGCCCCGTCGTCGTGCTCAACGGCGACCTGCCGCTCATCACCGCCGACACCGTCGCCAAGTTTGCGCAGACCGTCGCCACCGGCGAGCTCGCCTGCACCGTCATGACCATGACCCCGCCCGATCCTTTTGGCTACGGCCGCATCAAGCTGGGCGCCGATGGTCAGATCGAGCGCATCATCGAGCAGAAGGACTGCACGCCCGAGCAGGCCGCCACACTGCTGGAGTGCAACGCCGGCTGCTACGCCTTCGACGGCGCTCAGCTCGCCGCCCACATTAACGAGATCGGCAACGACAACGCGCAGTCCGAGTACTACCTGCCCGACATGCTCGAAATCCTCAAGGGTCACGGCCAGGCGGTCTCCATCTTCCACTGCGACGACTACCGCGACGGCCTGGGCGTCAACAGCCGCATCCAGCTCGCGCAGCTCACCGCCATCGCGCGCGACCGCATCAACGAGCACTGGATGGCCGAGGGCGTTACCTTCATCGACCCCACGCAGGCTTGGATCGGCCCCGACGCTACCATCGGCCGCGACACCATCGTGTGGCCGCAGACGCATCTGATCGGTCACGTCACCGTGGGCGAAGAGTGCCAGCTCGGCCCCAACAGTCGCCTCACCGACACCACCGTCGGCAGCGGCTGCATCATCGATGAGACCATCGCCATCGAGGCCGTCATTGAGAACGGCGTCGACTGCGGCCCGCGCGCCTACCTGCGCCCGGGCACCCACATGCTCGACGGATCCAAGGCCGGCACGCACGTGGAGATCAAGAAGTCCACGATCGGCGAGGGTTCCAAGGTCCCCCACTTGTCCTACATCGGCGACACCACCATGGGCTCCGGCGTCAACGTGGGCGCGGGCTCCATCACCTGCAACTACGACGGCGTCCACAAGCACAAGACCGTCATCGGCAAGGATGCCTTCATCGGTTCCGACACCATGATGGTCGCGCCCGCCCAGATTGGCGACGGTGCACTCGTGGCCGCCGGCTCCGTCATCACCGAGCCGGTCCCGGCCGACGCACTCGGTCTGGGCCGCGCCCGTCAGGTAAATATCGAGGGCTGGGCCGCCGATTATCGCCGCCGCCTGCACGAGGACGACGAGGTATAACGTTTTATCAAGCACAAAAGGAGCTGTTCCATGAGGACGGCTCTTTTTTTCTATCGTGACCTGCGCGACCGGATGAGTGGTCGGTTCGTGTCCGTTGACGGTAAAGACGTTATCAAGACTCGATAAACCCCGTCGCGCGGTTACAATGCAACAAGGCATCTATATGGCATTCGATGTATAAAGGAGAAGGGTAATGCCGATTAATGATCCCGAGAAGTCGGAGAATATGCGCAAGTCCATCCGCGTGTATTCCGGTTCCTCCAACCGTCCCCTCGCTCAGAAGATCGCTGAGTACCTTGGGGTCGAGCTTTCGGGCCTTACGCTAAAGCAGTTCGCCAACGGTGAGATTTACGCCCGCTACGACGAGACCGTCCGCGGCGCCGACGTCTTCCTGATTCAGTCCGTGGCCGGCGGCAACGTCAACGACATGCTCATGGAGCTGCTCATCGCCACCGATGCTGCCAAGCGCGCATCCGCCCGCTCCATCACCGCCGTTATCACCCACTACGGCTATGCCCGCCAGGACCGCAAGGCCGGCCCGCGCGAGCCCATCACCGCCCGCCTCGTCGCCAACCTGCTCGAGCGCGCCGGCGTCGACCGCATTATCACCCTCGACCTGCACCAGGGTCAGATCCAGGGCTTCTTTGATATCCCGGTCAACCACCTGTCCGCACTGCCGCTGTTTGGCCAGTACTACAACGACATGCACTTCGACACCGACAACCTGGTTGTCGTCTCCCCCGACGTGGGTCGCGCCAAGGCCGCCAAGAAGCTGTCCGACATGCTCGGCTGCGACCTGGCCATCGCCCACAAGGGCCGTCCGCGCCACAACGCCGCCGAGGTCATGGGCATCATCGGTGACATCAAGGGCAAGACCTGCGTCATCAACGACGACATGATCGACACCGCTGGCACCCTGTGCGCCAACGTCAAGGAGCTCAAGGCTATGGGCGCTGGCGACATCTACGTCTGCGCCACCCACGGCATCTTCTCCGGTCCGGCCATCGAGCGCCTGAACGACGCCCCGATCGTCGAGTGCGTCGTCACCGACGCCATTCCCGTCGAGGTCGGCGGCAAGATCAAGACCATCTCGGTCGCCGAGGAGTTCGCTCAGGCCATCTCCGCCGTTTACCACGAGGAGCCCGTCTCCACGCTCGTCGGCGGCGACTTCGCGCTGTAGTCGCTCGACCCTCGCATCCCTCCGGAAGCCCCGGACGCGCCTGCGGGGTTATCACGCGAACGTCCTCGCCGCTTTGCGGCTGCGGGATGTTCGCTTTGATAACCCCTCCCGGCGTGTCCGGGGCTTCCTGCTGTCTCGGGGCAGCTGTTTTCTGAAATGACTTTGCTGCAACCTTTCCTCGCCTTCGGCGGGCGTGGTAGCCTTTGTCGTTGATTGAACTTTTATGTGTAACGGAAGGACAAATATGGCAGCTGCACAGCCGCTCAAGATTCGCATGGTTGCCGGACTTGGCAACCCGGGCGAGGAATATGCCGAGACCCGCCACAACGCCGGCTTTAAGGCAATCGACGAGCTGGCCCGTCAGGCCGGCGTCACGTACTGGAAAAACCAGGCCGGTGCCGAGGTCGCGCTCATCAACATCAACGACCCCGAGGAAGAGGGCGGCAAGCGCCAGATTGTGCTGGTCAAGCCGCAGTCGTACATGAATACCTCGGGCGGCCCCATCTCCAAGCTCTGCCGCGAGTACAAGATCAAGGCCGAGGAGTTGCTCGTAATCCACGACGAGCTCGATATTCCCGCCGGCGACGTGCGCGTCAAGGTGGGCGGCGGCCACGCCGGTCACAACGGCCTGCGCTCCATCATCGACAAGATGGGCAGCCGCGACTTCAGCCGCATCCGCACCGGCATCGGCAACCCTCCCGGCAAGATGGCCGTCGCCGACTACGTGCTTAAGCAGCTGCGCGCCCGCGAGGCCGAGGATTTCCAGGACACCTGCGCCCGCGCGGCCGACGCCGCCGGCCTGGCCATCGTGCACGGCGTGATCTATGCCCGCGATCACGTAAACGGCGCCGCCTCCGCCAACGGCAAGCACTAAAACCTTCCATTTAGGGACAGGTTTATTTTGGCAGGTTTTATCTGCGGAAACGCCCTAGTTGCGGAATCGCGATAAACCGCGCGCCGCCATACACACATAGCACCCCAAAGGGGGCCGGCCTCATCACAACCCGAGGCCGGCCCCCTTTGCCGTTTTGCCTGATAAAACTGACCAAAATAAACCTGCCCCTATTTGGTAGGCCAAAGTGGATAAACCCTTTTCCCAACCGCCGAAGACACACGTAAGCAACATGTCCATGAGGGTATAATTTGCACCGTATGTCTGCACAACGCCTGTGCGCGTACGGTTTTATTCGGGCTACCGTCCATTTCCGTGGAGGCACGGTTCGGCGGCCCTAACAAGAGAGGGGTTCTATGTATAAGATCCTGGAGAAGACGCAGTTCTCTGAGAAGGTGTTCAAGTTCCGCATCGAGGCGCCTGCAATCGCCAAACATGCGCACGCTGGACAGTTCCTCATGGTTCGCGCCAACGAGACGGGCGAGCGCGTCCCGTTTACCCTGGCCGGCTGGAACGGTGACGAGGGCTGGGTCGAGTTCATCTTCATGGTGATCGGCAAGACCACCGAGATGCTGTCCACCTACGAGGCCGGTGAGTCGCTGCGCGACGTCGTGGGCCCGCTGGGCGTTCCTACCGAGATGGCCGAGGGCCCCTGCGCCGTCATTGGCGGCGGCGTCGGCCTGGCAATTGCCTTCCCGGTCGCTAAGCACCTGGTCGAGACCGGTCACGAGGTGCACGCCATCATGGGCGCCCGCACCAAGGACCTCCTGCTCATGGAGGACCAGTTCCGCGAGCTCCTCGACGAAGATCACATCCACATCACCACTGACGACGGCTCCTACGGCGAGCAGGGCGTTGTCACCGCTCCGCTGGAGCGCCTGCTGCAGGACAAGGCCGTGAGCCAGGTCTTCTGCGTCGGCCCCGTTCCGATGATGAAGTTCTCGACCCTCACCGCCCAGAAGTACGACACCCCCATCACCGCGTCGCTCAACCCCATCATGGTTGACGGCACCGGCATGTGCGGCTGCTGCCGCGTCGAGGTGGGAGGCGTGACCAAGTTCGCTTGCGTCGACGGCCCCGACTTCGATGCCACCCTGGTCGACTGGGATGACCTTCGTGCCCGCCAGGCCGCTTACCGTTCCGAAGAGGGCGAGTCCCTCAAGGCCTATGAGGAAAAGAGCTGCGCATGCCACTAGTTAACGGTCGTTTCGTTGCCGATATGAAGTCGCCCCGCACCCCCGATAACGAGGAGCCGGCTGCCGAGCGCGCCTGCGACTTCCGCCCCGTCGACAAGGGCTTCACCGAGGAGATGGCGCTGGCCGAGGCCGAGCGCTGCCTCAACTGCAAGAAGCCGTTCTGTGTTGAGGGCTGCCCCGTCAACATCAACATCCCCCGCTTTATCGAGCAGATCCGCGCGAAGGACTTCGGCGGCGCCCTCGATACCATCCGCGAGGACTCCATGCTTCCCGCTATCTGCGGCCGCGTCTGCCCGCAGGAGAACCAGTGCGAGGGCAAGTGCATCCGTGGCAAGAAGTCCGAGCCCGTGGCCATCGGCCAGCTCGAGCGCTTCCTGGGTGACCGCCCCGAGCTCGCTTCCACGCCCAAGATGGCCCCCAAGAACGGCAAGAAGGTCGCCGTCGTCGGTTCCGGCCCGTCCGGCATCACCTGCGCCGGCGAGCTCGCCCGCAACGGCTTTGACGTCACCGTCTTCGAGGCCTTCTTCACCGGCGGCGGCGTGCTGGTCTACGGCATCCCCGAGTTCCGTCTGCCCAAGGCAGTCGTCAAGCGCGAGATTGACGGCCTGGAGGACATGGGCGTCAAGTTTGAGTACAACTCCGTCGTGGGCAACATGGCCACGGCCGAGGAGCTGTTCGAGCAGGGCTTCGACGCCATCTACGTGGCGACCGGCGCTGGCCTGCCCAAGTTCCTCAACGTCCCCGGCGAGAACCTGCCCAACGTCTTCTTCGCGAACGAGTACCTCACCCGCGTGAACCTGATGAAGGCCAACAAGTTCCCCGAGTACGACACCCCCACCAAGCACGGCAAGAACGTCGTCGTCTTTGGTGGCGGCAACGTGGCTATGGACGCCGTCCGTACCGCCAAGCGCCTGGGCGCCGAGCACGCCATCATCGCCTACCGTCGTACCGAGGACGAGATGCCCTGCCGTCGCGCCGAGCTGCACCATGCTAAGGCCGAGGGCGTCGAGGTTCTGCCGCTCGTCTCCCCGCTCGAGTTTGTCGCTGGCGAGGACGGCTCCGTGTGCGCCGTCAAGGTCCAGAAGATGGAGCTCGGCGAGCCTGACGAGTCCGGCCGTCGTCGCCCGGTGCCCATCGAGGGCGCCATCGAGGAGATCCCCTGCGACGTCGCGATCTCGGCTATCGGTACCAACGCCAACCCCTTCGCAAAGAAGATCGGCGGCAAGATGGAGCTCAACAAGTGGGGCTACATCGTTGCCGACGAGGAGACCGGCCAGACCACCGATCCCCGCATCTGGGCCGGCGGCGACATCGTCACCGGTGCCGCTACGGTCATTCTGGCGATGGGCGCCGGCAAGAAGGCCGCCGCTTCCATCACCAAGAGCCTGCTGGGCGAGTAATCGCCCGCAGCGCTAGCCACCAAACGGCAAAGTCCCCGTCGAGCACGCGCCCGGCGGGGACTTTTTCTATACCGGCCGCCCGAAACGCCACAAAGGTGCATGTCCCCTTGTGGTGGTTTTTAATCGGCTAGCCTTCGAGCTGCGCCACTTTGTAGCGGTAGGCAGCGGCGATAACGTCTTTACAGCCTTCGCGGCCCAGCTTGGCGCGGTTGACGACGATGTCTTTACCGCTCGTCATCTTCCACTTGCCGGCGCTGTAGCGCTTATAGAACGCCTCGCGCGCCTTCTGCTGCTGCTTGACCAGCTTGGCGCCCTTCTTTTTGTTAAGGCCGCGCTTCTTGCGCACGATCTCGACGCGGTCCTCAAAGGGAGCGGTCACCAGCACGGCAATGTGGTTGGGGTTGTTACGCAGCAGGTAGTCGGACAGGCGGCCTTCGATAATGCAGCTCTCGGTCTCGCCCAGATCCAAAATCACCTGGCTCATCTTTTGGAACAACTTGTCCGAGTACGAACGCGCATCGTAGCGGTCGGGCAGAAACGCCATGTTCTCCACGGCCAGGCGCTCGTCGTAGGCGGCCATCTTGTCGAGCGACTCGCCCGCGCGCAGCGACGCACGCACCAGCAGCTCGTTATCGTACAGCGGAATCCCCAACTCGTCGGCAAGCATGCGACCAATCTCGTGGCCCTCGGCGCCAAAGTCGCGCGCGAT
>OLQJ01000469.1_pt1 | contig 23043 bp, 20 predicted proteins | sample 1673231 | NCBI WGS metagenome assembly OLQJ01 (sample SAMEA3136769, study PRJEB25190) | human gut metagenome | biome: human gut; feature: human-associated habitat; material: faeces | place: Austria | collected 2013
GACCATGATAGAGAAAAAGTACCCCGAGGCGGCACAGCAATCTACGGATGGCGCTATGAGCGTGCCCGCGGACAGCGACATGACCACGCCGCCTGATGACGGCAGTATGCAGAAATTCCCCGTCTTTGAGGGCAAGGACCTGGATGGCAACACGGTGAAGAGCGACGAGCTGTTCTCCGCCAACGCCGTCACCGTGGTGAATTTCTGGTTCACCACCTGCAATCCCTGCGTAGGCGAGCTTTCCGAGCTGGATGCGCTGAACAAGGAACTGGCGGAGAAGTGCGGCTCCCTCATCGGCGTCAACACCTTCACGCTGGACGGCGACGAAACGGCAATTTCCGAGGCGAAGGATGTTCTTGCCAAGAAGGGCGCCACCTATCAGAATGTGTATTTTGACTCCGATGGTGAGGCGGGAAAGTTCACCACCAATATCTTTGCCTATCCCACCACCTATGTGGTCGACCGCAGCGGCAATATCGTGGGTGAACCCATCGTAGGCGCCATCACGGAAAAGAAGCAGGCGGAGACTCTGCAAAAGCTCATCGACCAGGCTCTTGCCGCCGATATGGGCTGACAAACGAATTTATCTTCTCCGAAAGGAGGGATACACCATGTATCGGAGAGTATTGCCGCTTCTGCTCACCGCGGTACTGCTGCTGAGCGGCTTTCACAAAGCCCATTGAAGAGCCTGCCGTGGTGGAACTGGAGGATCTGAGCCACGGCAGGCGCCGTACAGAGGTCAGAAGCCGCGCCGGAGACTCCCACCTCGGCCATGTGTTCACCGGCGACCCGGAGTCGCCCAACGGCGTGCGCTACTGCATCAACAGTGCGGTCCTGCGCTTTGTGCCTTACGCAAAGATGAAAGCAGAGGGTTACGGATATCTTCTGTATCTGTTCGAGGAATGAGTTCGCAAAATACTGTTATGTTTCTTAATATTTTTGCTATCAACGTGTTCTCCTGCGGCCTTACGCTCTGTCAAATCCATCCATGCTTTGCCTTAAATGGAATCAAATATGCCGCATCCAAGACAGTCACTCCATGCTTAAACTCTACGTCCTCATAGGTAACCTTGACTCCAAGAACTTTATCGAGATATTCCATGTCATCACCTGCATTCTTAACTCTTTTTCCGTATTATAACTCTTTTTGAGTTAAGAGCAGTCAAAGATCAACATTATAAAAAATCATTTTCAAAGAAAAAAGCCCGGTGCAGCATGAGCATTACACCCACACTGCACCGGACATTCCATCATCTACTATTCTCTTTATTTTCTTCCTGCCGCACTTCCTGCTCATGCAGCTGCTCTTTCTTCTGTTCGTCCTCTTTCAGGATTTCCTGCACAATCTTCTGTGCCACAAGCCAATCCTGCATTTCCGATTTGGTCTTGCGATACTCTGCATAGGAGCTTTTCTTTCGTTCCAGAAGTATCGCATACTCTGTGTTCAGCTCGCTGATGCGCGGGAGCTTTTTGTCAGAACCGTTCTCTTTCTTATAGGCATCAAATGCCTTTTTCGCTGCGCTGCGTAAGACCAGCATATCTCGATGGGCTTCATAGAACTCTCGATTGTAGCCGGATGCTTTATACGCGGCAAAAACATCTTTTGTCTTGGCATAATTGATTAGATGCTTCCGCAGCACCGACACTTCCGACATCCGTGCCTCATCTGCCTTTACAGATTCCAGCAGCGCATCGCATTTTTCAGAAATCCCATCTGCTTTTTCTTTCAGCTCTGCATAGCTCTTGATTCCATGCTCTTCCATGAACATCATAGCTTTCGCCATCTGCTTCAGATTAAAGACTTTCGCCCAACGCGCATATCCTGCGCCTTTTCCTGCCTGCATTTTGGCACGGACATCAATAAGGAACGACAGCTCTGCATTCTGATGCACCTGTGCTGACCGTGCGCTTGTGCGGTTTTTCTCTGCAAATTTGCTTTTGTGAACCGCATTTCCAGCAATCACTTCACAGAGTTCTTCAACCGAATATCCTTTGCCAAGAGAGCGGAAACGAGCAAATCTGGCATGGCCTTTCCCCCGCATGGCAGGCTGTTTTCCGTCTTTATACTCGTACCCTGCTTCCTGCAAAATTCGAATCAATTCTCGGAAGTCTTTTGGTTTTCTTGCCAATGCTGCATCAATGGCCTCGCAGATTTCATCCCGCTGCGATTTTTTCTCCGGGTATTCCGTTCTCTTCTGCCGCTCCCCATATGGTTTCCGGATAATGACCGACAACCGGTGTTCCAGGCAGACGATATCACTGAGCTTTGCCAGCGCGAGACCGGATAAGTGAAAATCGCGGAATTTTCTGGTGCAGTCCAATGTAGTCGAATTAAAAATAATGTGGTTATGAATGTGCGCGCGATCAACATGAGTTGCCACGATAAAGGCGTGTTTTCCCTTGGTGAATCGCATGGCCGTCTCATACCCAACCTTGTTCGCCTCCTCCGGCGTGATTTCTCCAGGCTTAAAAGATTGCCGGATCTGATATGCAATCACATCATGTGCCTGGGTTCTTCCTGTGATATGCTCATACTGCCGTTTGGAAAGCAGGAATTCTTCATCACAGGTCTTTGCGTCACAGGCATACGCACTAATGTATTTTCCATCTTCCGTCTTTGCTGCATTCTCAGAATAATCAGTACGGTCAGCCAGACACTGCGCTACCGTCTTTCCTTTATTGATATGCAGCGCAATTAGTCTTGTAGCCGCCATTCCTTATTCCTCCATCTAAAAAGAGCCACCCAAAGGCAGCTCTTACCAATCCAATATTCTCATTTTAGCATCCGTTCTCGGTCATAAGCTCCCTGCAAATAAACGGCCTGCTTGATGATCTCTTCCATATCGAAATAGACGCACATAATGCTTTCATAAAGCTTCCACACATTAGATTCGCTGCCGCCCACCATTTCCATCAGCTGGTCTTCCATCTTCGATTGCTCAGACTGTTTTTCCTGATAAGCAGTCTCTTCCACAAAATGATTCTCTCCATCTGTTTCCTCGTACCGTAAATCATAATAATCTTTCATAAACTGAATATCCATCGAATCCCTCCTGAACTCAAATTGTCAAAACATCCTCTACACACTCGCACAGCCGTTCCATCAGTTCCATGATGCCGCCCGCACCAACCGCAGCCGCAAAAAGTCCCATCTCAATCAGGGTCAGCAGGAACACATCCGTCCAGCTCGCCCGTACCACCGAATAGATGCCGCAGCCAAGAACAAACAACATGATTGGCGAAAGCACCCACAGGGATAGCTGCATCAGCAGATTCCCGATAAAGCATAGAAATCGCAACAGAAACGCAACCGGCAGCAAGAGGATTTTCAGCACCAGCTTCAACAATAAACATACGATCTTCATGGATTTCACCCCTTCGTTTTTCTTTTCATCTTCATTTTACCGTACCCGCTTGCCAAACACCACGATGTCAACAGGTAGACCAAAAAATATGTAACGGCACAGACAGTTTCATCTGTGCCATGTGCTGTAGAAATCCCGCACATTTGCGCCGTCAGCGAATACCAGAAAGTCTCTTCAGGATCAGCTTCTGCATCTCCCAGAGTTCATCCAGTCGCTTCTGCAAATCCCGGATATCCTCCGCATAGATGCTTCCGGATTCATTGGCTCGTTTTGCGTACTGGTTCAGGTTGTTGCTGCATCGGCGAAGGAGGGTAGACACCTGCGCCACATCTGACAAATCAAGATTCACGCAGTACCCGTCCATCGCCATTTTTCTCATATAGGCACCGGTATTCCGAATCCCCAATTCCTTCTGCTTTTCACGAATCCTCGCCAGCTCTTCCGGATTTACCCTGACATTGATCCAGTGTTCCCGAACACTCATAGTGCCACCTCCTCATCATCCCGGTGTGTCATCGGCGGAATGCGACCGGCACGGTCACGCAGCTCTGCCAGGACAGACGGCTTTTCCGTTGTTTTTTCACGATCAGGATCATCCTTTCCACGGTCATCCATATTCAGCAGTGCGTCCAGTTCTGCCAGTCTTGCGCTCTTCTCTGCCAGTTCTGCCTCCTGGGGAAACGGTTTTCCAAGCTCGGCCTGCGCAGCTTCCTGCTGGCTCCTAAGACTGTCCAACTGCTGTTCTGCCTTTTCCAATCTTGCAGGAATCCCGGCAAGAGCATTGTCCAGACGCTTGATATTACCCGCAGCACTGGTGCCGATGGGTACCCGGTGGGTCATCTCGCCTTTCAGCAACACCTGATACTCTTTCTGGAATCTGTCAAACGCCAGTTCCATCTTGAAACCACGATAGCTGCCAAGCGGCACCGGCTCCAAACTCTGATTGGCTTTACAGATTGCGAGGATTGCTTCACCGGCCTCTGCTTTTTCAGTAAAGCGTGTGCCATTTACCTCCATGCCGCAGAACCCTTCTTCCGGCAGCGGATGTGCCGCCACCGTCCGAATATCCGACTGAAAGCCTTTGATAAACCCCTGCGTTTTCTCAATCTCCGCTGGGAAATATTTCATCAGCTTATCCTCCAATCGGTACTGCTGGCTCTGATGGTCCGCCTTCAATACTTTCAGCCTTGCAACATCTACATCCAAGTCCATTTTCTCCTTGATCTGCGGGTCTCCTGCACAAAGTGCCTTGATTTCCGCATAGGAAAGAGCCTGCTCATCCACATCATCACAGGAACGTACCGGAGATTTGCTGGTCATAATCTGACTGATAAACTTCTGCTTATTCTCCAGTGTCTGATAGAGGTAAGCGTCAAAAGTTCCTTCCGTCACATACTGATAAACCTGCACCTCTTTGTTTCGGTTTCCCTGACGGATGATACGACCATTTCTCTGGGTCATGTCCGCAGGCCGCCAACCTACATCCAGATGATGCACGGCCACCAGCCTGTCCTGCACGTTCGTGCCTGCGCCCATCTTCTGTGTCGAACCTAACAACACCCGCACCTGCCCAGTACGGACTTTGGCAAACAGATCCTTCTTTTTTGCCTCGGTATCAGCATCATGGATAAATGCGATTTCTTCCTCCGGTACACCGGACTGGATAAGTTTGGTGCGGATGTCCTCATAGACATTAAAGGTTCCATCGTTTTTCGGTGTGCTGAGGTCGCAGAACAGCAGCTGGGTCAGCTTGTCCGACTGTCCTTCTTCATAAATACGAAGCACATTCCGCACACAGGCATTGAGCTTACTGTTGGGGTCATCCGGCAGGAGCGGATTCATCAGCCGCTGATCCAGCCCCAGCTTTCTGCCATCCGATGTGATTTTTAGCATGTTATCGACCGACGGGTCTACCACGCCGGAATGCACAGCCGCTGCCCGTTCCGAAAGCTCCGCCACCATCGCCTGCTGATGCTCCGAAGGCTGCACCACCACAGTTTCAAACTTTGCCTCCGGCACCGGCAGATGCAGCTGATCGGAAGTCTTGATATCTGCCACTTCCTTGAACATATTCATCAGCTCCGGCAGGTTGAAGAATTTTGCAAATCTTGTTCTTGCCCGGTATCCGGTTCCTTCCGGTGCCAGCTCAATGGCTGTGGTGGTCTCACCAAAGGTAGAAGCCCAGCTGTCGAAATGGGTCAGCCCTTTCTGCTGCAACGTGCCGTACTGGAGATACCGCATCATGGTGTAAAGCTCCGTCATGCTGTTGCTAACCGGGGTGCCGGTCGCAAAAATGATGCCGCGCCCGCCTGTCAACTCGTCCATATATTGGCACTTCATAAACATATCCGAAGATTTCTGCGCTTCCGATGTGGACAAGCCTGCAACATTGCGCATTTTTGTGTAGAGGAATAGATTCTTAAAGGCATGTGCTTCGTCTACAAACAGTCGGTCTACGCCCAGCTGCTCAAAGGTAATCACATCGTCTTTTCGGTCGGTTGCCCGAAGTTTCTCCAATCTCGCCTCCAATCCTTTCCGGGTCTTTTCCATCTGTTTGATGGAGAAACGTTCGCCATTCTGGGATTTCATCTCAGCAATGGCGTTTTCGATTTCATCAATCTGGGCAGTCAAAATCCGCTCCTGCCGTTCTGCGGACACCGGAATTTTCTCAAACTGGGAATGCCCGATGATGACTGCATCGTAATCACCAGTAGCAATTCGTGCGCAGAACTTCTTTCTGCGGGCAGTTTCAAAGTCCTTTTTGCTTGCCACCAGCAATTTTGCACTCGGATACAGACGCAGAAACTCGTTTGCCCACTGAAGGGTCAAATGATTCGGAACGACAAACATGGATTTCTGGCACAGTCCCAGCCGTTTTGCCTCCATAGCAGAAGCGGCCATCTCGAAAGTCTTACCGGCACCCACTTCGTGGGCCAGCAGCGTATTGCCGCCGTACAGCACATGAGCAATGGCATTCTGCTGGTGTTCCCGCAGCCGGATTTCCGGATTCATGCCGCCAAAGCGGATATGAGAACCATCATACTCACGGGGACGAGTGCTGTTGAACAGCTCGTTATACTTTTCCACAAGTTCCGCGCGGCGATAAGGGTCTTTCCACACCCAGTTCTGGAACGCATCCTTAATGGCCTGCTGTTTCTGCTGGGCGAGGGTGGTCTCCTTTTTATTCAGAACCCGCTTCTGCTTGCCGTCTGCATCCTCCACGGCATCGTAAATACGAATATCCCGCAGATTCAGCGTATCCTCCAGAATTCGGTAGGCATTGGCACGGCTGGTGCCGTAGGTCATATAGGCATGAACATCATTCCGGCTCGGTGTACTCTTGCCGGTAATTTGCCATTCTGCCGTCATGGGAGAGAATTTCACTTCAATATTTCTGCGCAGATAGAACGGCGGTTCAAAGGTTTCTTCCATAAACTGCTGGATATAATCACGATTGACCCATGTGGCACCAAGGCGCACATCAATCTCCGACGCATCCAGGTCTTTCGGCTGTGCTTTCTTCAAATATTCCGTGTTTACCGCAAAGGCAGGGTCAGAAGCCGCAGCCAGTTCTGCCACCCGGAGTTTTTCCCGGACATTGCCGGACAGATATTCATCAGCCGCCACCCAGCCGGTTTCCTCGCCGCCCTGCGTCATCGGGTCTTTGAAAATGACACCATGCAGTTCCTGCTGGATTTTTTCAAATTCTCCCGGTGTACCTAAAAGCTCCGACATATAGGGCAAATCCACTTTGCCGCGCTCTCCGATGGAGATTGCCAGAGCCTCTGCCGGAGTATCTACGCTGGTAACAGCCCGTTCCGGTCGAATCGTCCGTTTGGTGAACATATCCGCCTTGGATTCCAGCCTGCCGTTTTCATCTACATTTTCCAGAGAGCAGAGCAGATAATAAGACGAATCTTCTGAAAAAGCCTGCGCATTTGCACGGGAGTTGATAAGCCCATACTGATCGGCGAATCGGTCATAGGCTACATTCAGTTCCCGCTGTTTCTGGGCAATCGCGTCCTCCGGATAATCGTTCAGCTGATAGTCAATCAGTTCCTGCACAATGGTACGAAGCTCCACCATGCCCTTGATCCTGCCGGTGGCTGTCGCAGAAAGGTCAGCCTTTCGCATGATGCTGTTCTCACGGAAGTAGACATCCCCATCCACCACCGCATAGGAGAAGTTCTTTACATTGGGGTCTGCCGGAATGGTTTCGCCCTGCAAGGACAGTTCTTCCTCCGGTGCCAGCTCCTGCGCTTCATAGTGACCGCCGATATGCTGCACAGCCTCATGCAGCTGGTCTCCCAGATCCTCATCCGGAATCGGAATGACCGTACATTCTTCCTTGCCGTACTGGGTACTTTCCGTTGTAATCTCACCCAGCACCATTTCCGGGTGGTCAACAAAATAGCTGTTGAGGGTAATACCCTCCGATATCAGCCCCAGATGCACCCAATCCGGTTCGATATCAATTGGATGGTCTCTCTTTTGCAGAAAAATGATATCCGACACTACATCTGTACCGGCATTGGCACGGAATGCGTTGTTAGGAAGTCGAATGGCTCCCAGCAGTTCTGCCCGTTGCGCCAGATACTTTCGCGCGTCCGGATTCTTGGAATCCATCGTGTAGCGGCTGGTAACAAAGGCCACGATGCCACCGGGACGAACCTGATCCAAAGCCTTGGCAAAGAAATAGTTGTGGATAGAAAATCCGAGTTTATCATAGGGCTTATCGCTGACACGGTAGTTGCCAAAGGGCACATTGCCCACGGCCAGATCATAGAAGTCGCGCCGGTCGGTGGTTTCAAAGCCTGCCACCTTGATTTCTGCCTGCGGATACAATTTCTGCGCAATGCGCCCGGTGATGGAATCCAGTTCCACACCATACAGTCTGCTTCCCAGCATGGAATCCGGCAGCATACCGAAGAAGTTGCCGACACCCATCGACGGTTCCAGAATATTGCCTTTCTCAAATCCCATACCGTCCAATGCCTCATAGATTGCACGGATCACGGTAGGGCTGGTGTAATGCGCATTCAGAGTCGAAGCCCTGGCTGCGGCATATTCTTCTTCCGTAAGAGCTGCTTTCAGCTCCTTATATTCGCCTGTCCAGGCAGTTTTCTCTGCGTCAAAGGCATCTGCCAGCCCACCCCAGCCGACATAATTGGCCAGCGTTTCCTGTTCCTCCGGTGTCGCATCCCTATGCTGATTTTCTAAGGCTTTCAGCGTGTAGATGGCATCCATGTTGGCACGGAATTTCTGCTTAGGACTGCCTTCGCCGAGGTGAAAGCTGTTGATGCGGTAGTTCTCCGCATGTTTTGCTTCATGCCCTGCCCGGAACGCTTCTTCTTTTCCAGAATTCAGATCAACCACCAGATTGTGCAGGTGAACATTTTCCTCATGCCCCAAAATTCTTGCCAGATTTTCCTTGCTTTCCGAGCGGAAGATCGGATACACGGAATCCGGGTCCCGAAGTTCCACATCGAAAAGCCCGACTTTTTCAATCGTAAATGCCTTTCCGTCCAGATACAGCGTATCGCCAACGCGATAATCCGGCTGCACCGGAGCTGCGGGTTCTGGCTGCACAGTTGCAGGCTCTTTTTCAGCCTCCATGTTCCTGCCGCGAATCTCCTGCAACGCCTCTGATGCACTCACATAATCGGCAAATGTCTGCACTTTTCCGTCCGAATATCCGTAATACTCTTCTTTGACATAATCCCAGATGGCAAACGCATCTTTAGAATCCGGAAAGTTCTCGCCGGTCATTGTGACCACAAACCGTTCATCCGGTGCATAGCCAGACTCTCTGGAAAGTTCGCTGGCGTGTTCCTGCATTTCCAGTACCAGAGGATCTGTCTCTGCGTGAGCCGATTCCTGTACTTCTTCGGATTCCACATCTGGGAATGGAATGTCCTGCTGCAAATTCTGCTTGCTCTGTTCAACATAGAGCCAGTCTTTTGCTTCCCGTTCCTGAACTTTTTCAATCAACTGCTGGCGGTAGGTCTCTGCCTCCCATTCGCTGGTAAACTCTTCGCTGACGCCATCCGGCTCCACATGAATGCCGTCCTGAATATCATCCCAGACCGCATAACCATCGTCTGTCTCCATCACGGTAAACCGCTGTGGTGCCGCCAGTTCACTCCTGGCATAGACATCCGCAGCCGTATTCAGCATGTTGTCCACATGCTCATTTCCGGTATCGTAGCGTTCCGGTGGCGTTGGCGGAAACACATGGGCGGCAGTCGGCATAGGAAGCGGCGCGCCGTATTCCTGCTCCAGCTTCCGATACTCTTCCATTTCCAGCGCGGTCAGGTACTGATCATTTTCCACAAGCCGGTCTAACCGCTTATCCACCGCCGACCATGTGAGTCGCACTTCCCGGTCATGGTCATAATTGCGAAGCAGAATACCTCTTCCGTTATAATCGGCAAAACCGCGACTGCCATCCATAAAGGTATAGCTGTGGCCACCGAGACCGTATTCCGCTTTCAAGAATGCAGCTCGTTCTTTTGCGTCCCCTTGCTGCTGATACAGCGCATAAATACGGATCTTTCCGCCTTCAAAATTGGAGCCTGTCCGCAGCATCCGGTCGATTTCATCCTCAGAAATGACAAAAGCGGAGGGCTTTTCGCTCTCCGCTTCTTTGGCTGCATTTTCTGCCGCCGCATCAATTTTCTGAATCTGCTCTGCTTCGGACTGAAACAGACTCATGAAGTTTAACTGTTGATAAGTTCCGTCAGAATGACTTCCTCTGCCTGCGCTTTCAGCATGTTCATGTGCTGCACCCAGGCCATCTGGTTTGATTTCTTGTCCGGTGCCGGATTCGCTTTCAGAAGATCCGCCATCATCTGCTCCATCCGTGCGGTCGCGGTCTCCTGAATCTCCCACAGGTGCGGGTACAGCTTCTCGGTCAGGATCAGGTGATTGTACAGCAGCGTGTTGTTCTCCTGCAGAAACGCTCTGCGCATCCTCCCGTACTTGCCCAGGGGCTTCTGTTCCTGCACCGACAACTGGATGTCCGGAATCAGGTAATCGCCGTTCTTCGTGTAATTCAGCTCCATCATAGTTTTGGCTCCTTTCTGCCTGCTTATCTCTTTCATAGGTTCGGATCGTGCGTTCAATTTCCCGGAAGATCTGGCTGGACATTTCGCTGACCGCAGTTCCCAGCACATTGGCGGCAACCTGCGTATTAAAATCAAAGATGTCCAGAAAATCCTCGTGCTCAAAATAGTCATCTGCATTGCCCACCGTCCGGGTAAAGACGGAATATGCGATGCTGACAGCGGCAGCTCTCTTAAAGGAAGCTCCGATGTTGAGTTCATCATATCCTTCCAGATAGGAATCTGCAACGATGTCACTGATCTGCCTGCGGTTTTCCTCCCAGTAATCCCTTGCAAGGCGTTCTGCCGCTTCCATGATATGATTTTCCAGAGACCCAGCACCGGCAGAAACATCAAATGCTGTATCCAGTGCGCGAATGATTGGCTGCTCATGCTCCGCATTCATTTTCCAGAGCTGTACCGGTCGGGAATTCTTCCGTTCTCCGGTATCTGCCACATCAAATACATACCGCAGTTTCGGCTGCTCGCCGCGCATGTCCAAAAGAGCAATGCCCTTGGAGCCACGCTTCACATAGCGGTTCATCCGATCATTCCAGAGATCGTACTCTGCACAGGCCGTCGCTTCTGGTCTCTGCTTATAGATCATCAGCTGCTCCGCAAAAGGATACTTATAAAGCCGTGCGGATGTGGTCAGAAACGCTGTCCACTGCTCTTTGCTGCCAGTGATCTGTGCCGCAGCTTCCTGCGCCATCTGCATATAATAAGCCGTTTTCGTCATCATCTATTTTTTCCTCCTCTCCTTTATTCGTCTGGATACAAATCCAGTGCCTCATATTCTGCATCCGTCATCTCTGCCAGTTTCGCAAGCAGCGAGGCCGTCCACCTGCGCAGGTTTCTATCTCTGCCGGTCAGACTTTTCTGCATCATCTGAAGCTCTGCAATCAGCCCTGTCCGTGTGCCAGGACTGTAAAGCATCATGAGCATCCATTCGTCATCCGTAAAACGCATTTATAACTCCTTTTCTTCGCAGCACCTACGAGGCGGCGCAGGCGGCACCGCCTCCTGCTTTTCCTTCAGCTGATCCAGAACCGATGCTTTCTCCGCCGGTTCTTCCTTCTTTCCGTTATTGATTACGCCGTCAATCATACCGTAATCGTCTTCCATTGCCATTTCTGCGGCTTTCAGATAATTCTCCGGTTTCAAAAATCCGGGCAGCTCCTGGAAGCCGATGGAATCCACATAGTGACAGCTTACAACACCATTCTGCCGTAAAGCCACGATGTCAGACACAGAAAGACTATGCCCAGTAAAATCATCAGGGCGGGAAACATTGAATTTCGCATACAGTTCCTCCAACATCGTATTCTGATCCTTGTAGGGAAGCAGCGGAGCCGTATAAACCACTTCATAATGGTCAATATCCGGTTCCAGCCCCATCCGTTCCAGTTCGCGCATAGACGAAAAGCGTTCATATACCGTATCCTCGATGCGGCGAAGCTGCAAAATCGCATACTGGTCGGTAGCACTGTCGAGAAATGCCATCATTCTTTCGTCCGGTGCCTGATTTCCATGCACTTCATCCCATTTTTCAATTCTTGCCATCGTTCATTTCTCCCTTCTCCATAAACGGCAGGCCGTTTTCCTTTGCTTCCTGTCGCTGCTGTTCCCGCCGCTTTTCACTGTACGGCGGTCGGATACCAACACAGCGTTTCGGAATCGTATAAGTGACCGACCCATGCTCCCGGTGCTCCAAAATAAACTGCTCCGGATACTGTTTTCGCAGTTCCCGAAGCTTCTTAATCAGGCGGCTGTCATGGGTATAAATGCTGGCGGTATCCAGTTCATTATCAAAATTGATGACGGTTTCCTGCTCCGCCTTCGTGAGCTTGTGTTTCATCGCTCCGTCTCCTTCGCCTTAGCAGCTTTCACAGGCGTATCCGTTCTGGAAGATAAATCCGAGAGTTTACCCAGCACAGATTCCCGTCTGCTGATTTCTGCATCCTCTGCACGATCACAAAGTTCATCATAGTCAATCCGCGTCATGGTACGGCCACCGAACCCATAATCCGAAAGAATCTGGTCTCTGGCTGCATTCATGCTGATTTCCAGATTGTCGATCTGTCCACCGTCAATTTCCGTGAAGTCCTTATGATATAAGGTATAGTCGTAACCGTCCTCACAGGTCTGAATGGCAAGAAAGCCCTTGCTTCCCAAATCCCATGCGCTGTGTTCCTCCGTAATCAACAGCTCCGGGCGGCATGTGCCACCGCCGCGTTCCAGCATTTCTGCCAGCTGGCAAATGTGCAGAACATCATACCCCAGGCGCAGATGATATTCGTCCATATATTCGCAGCGGGCTGAGAATTTCCGATTCGGATACTCAATCTCTACCGCACTGCCATCCGGAATTTTGAAACGATCCTCGTAGCTGCTGGTGATAAACCGGATATTTTTAGCATTCTCCAGTTCAGGATCAGCCTTTTTCATCTGCCAAAGAACCTTTCTGCCGCCGCGCATCTGCTCCAGCATCTCCGGGGCTACCGGCGCAACGGTAAGACCGTCCAGCTGGGGAATCTCCTTGAGTGCTGCCACCCTCGCGCTTTCTTCCAGCGTAGAAAACGGCTGTTTATCCAACACATCCCAGCCAATGTGTCCCTCGGCAATCTGCACCTTGCTGTCCATATCAAAACAATGGAATTCCACGCCGTCCTGCTTTTCCTGCAAGGAAAGCAGAGCGACATTATCCACCAGATAAGCTGCATTCATCATTTTCATGCTCATTTTTTACCTCCAAACTCCAGCTTAAATGCTGCTGCACCGTCCTCGCCGGTCTCTACATGAACGGTTGTGTCATAGTAACGATTGGACTTCCTGGAATAGCAATGGGTAAGCCGTGCTTTTCCACGATTTACCAGTTGCTTTGCCAGTTCCTCTGTCATCTGCTTTCCCAGTGTCTGAAAAAACCTGTTTTCCTTCCAGAGCGCAAATTTACAGCTCTTATCCCTGCAAAACCATCCTTTTGCCGTTTCGCAGACATCACTGCCGCAGGCGGGACAGGAACCAATGACCTTGCGTTCCGGCTGCATCAGCACATCGGCTTCTTTTACAGCCTCGTAGGTTTTAACAAGTCCGCTGACCATGCTGCTGATTTCGCCCATAAAGGCATCGCTGTCATACTCGCCGTGTTCTATTTTCAGCAGTTTTTCCTCCCAGTCTGCCGTCATGGATGGAGACTGAATCTGTTCCGGCACCACCGTCACCAGCGCATTTCCCTTGTCCGTAGAGCAAAGGTATTTCGTTTTCTTATCACCCCTACGCTCGATAAAGCCTTTCTGCACCAGTTTTTCGATGATGGCAGCGCGTGTAGCCGGTGTACCGATGCCTTTACGCTCTACGCCAGCCGGGAACTCATCCGAGCTGGCACTTTCCATTGCTGAAAGCAGAAGATCTTCGGTAAACCTCTTGGGTGGGCTGGTCTTGCCCTCTTTCAGATCGACACCGGCAAGTTCCAGTGTCATGCCTTCCGAAAGTATCGGAAGTTCACCTGCCTCTGCATTCTTCTCAGCATCTTCAACTGCCTTTCCTGCATATTGCCTCCAGCCCATATCCGTGACTGTTTTGCCTTTCGTGCGGAACTTCTGACCGGCGCACTCGGCTTCTACTATGGTCTCTGCATAGCGGCAGGGAGTGCCTACCGCGCAAATCAGCCGCACCGTCAGCATGGTAAGAATCGCCTGTTCTCCACTGGGAAGAGAGGAAATGTCATAACCCGCCGCTGTTTTTGTAGGGATAATAGCATGGTGATCGGTAACTTTCTTAGTATTGATGACCTGTGCTGTATTCACCGGTGCCGGTGCATCCGGCTGAATCTGAAAGCTCTGCTGAATCACGGAAACAAGTTCCGGCACAAGCGGTGCCATATCATCCGTCAGATACCGGCTGTCGGTACGGGGATAGGTCACGAGTTTCTTCTCGTACAGAGCCTGCGTGTAATCCAAGGTCTGCTGGGCAGTGAATCCCAGCTGCCGGTTTGCTTCTCTCTGAAGCGATGTCAGATCAAACAAGGCCGGGGGCTTCTCTGATTTTTCTTTCTGCTCCACCTTGGTAATGATGGCACTACCCGCCTGACAGCACTCTGCCACCAGTTTTTCTGCATCTGCTTTTGCTTTCATCCGCTCACCACCCGCTTGAAAATCCCGGAATTTCAAATCTGCCGAGTAGAATGGTTCCGGCTTGAACGCCCGAATAGCTGCATCCCGCATGACCACCATCGCAAGCGTTGGTGTCATCACGCGCCCCACATTCAGGGTCTGCCCATACAGGCATGAAAAAAGCCGGGTTGCGTTGATTCCGACAATCCAGTCGGCACGCTCCCGGCATAAAGCCGCCTCATATAAGGCATCATATTCTGTTCCCGGTCTGAGCTTCTGAAAGCCTTCCCGGATAGCACTGTCCTCCATTGAGGAAATCCACAGGCGTTCTACCGGCTTTTTGCAGCCGCACTGATGGTAAACCAATCGGAAAATCAGTTCTCCCTCACGCCCTGCGTCAGTTGCACAGATCAGGCTCTCCACATCTTTCCTCTGCATGAGCTTTTTCAGGATTCCAAACTGCTTTTTCGTGCTGGCGGACACCTGATACTGCCAATGTTCCGGCAAAATCGGAAGATCATCATACTTCCACTTTGCATACTTTTCATCATAGGCTTCCGGCTGGGAAAGTTCCACCAGATGCCCCACACACCAACTGACAAGGTAGCCATTGCCCTCCATATAACCGTCCCCGCGCTGATCTGCCCCGATCACTTTCGAGAGACTCATGGCAACCGAGGGCTTTTCCGCTAATACAAGCTTCATTCGATACTGCTCCTTTCGCAAAAAATTAGCAGCCAGGCACCGAAGCGCATGACTGCTATGTAAGGAACGGTATTCTGTTTTAGGTCTACAAACTGGAGTTTTACTTTATTTCTACATTCTCTACTTTTACTTTGAACATAATAAAATGTTCCATTCCTACCGCACCAAATCTCTGTTGTAAAATAGGACATTCTTCAAGCATTCTTTGCTTTAATGCTTGATTATCACATTCTGTTGCTATACCAGTAATTCTAATCCATTCCCTTGATTCTGCTTTCTTTGCGACAATCTGAATATGCTCATTTTCTCGCATCTGTTTGTGAGCATCGTTCATGTCATTTGTAGATAAGTATAAATCATCTCCAACTTCCATTACTGCACCGAAAGGTCTACCTGCTGGATAGTCACCATTTATAGACAATACAAAAAATGCACCACATTCTTTCAAAAATTCATATGCTTTACTCATTTTATTTTTCCCCCGTTAAATTCCGAGTTGTTGAGCTGTTCTTACTTTCTATTTTATCAGATATCGCCTACAGATTCCATAGCTTCATAGCTCAAAATAGTTCACCCACCAACCATTTGGCTATGTAAAGGGGACGGCTTTTCAGCCGCCCCACCGGTCAACGCTGCGTTAATCAGACAGGTTCATCGTCCGATTCCGCTTCATAATCCTCGTTGACATCCACTTCTTCGTCCTCGTCACCATCATCCTCCGGCAGCTGGAGCGTATCTTCATCCTCATCGTGATAATCCGCATCCGGGTCCGGCTGATTTTTCTTGGACGCAGGCTTTACGCCCTTCATCTTGATATAGAGATAACCGCCGACACCGGCTGCACCGATCACAAACAGAAGCAGCATAATCATCGGAAGCGGAGACGATTTCTTCTGCTCGCTCTCTGTTTTCTGCTCTTCCGGTGCCGGTTCCGTCTCCTGCGGCTTTTCGGTTTCCGCAGGTTCCGTGACTTCCGTCTCCTTCTCCCGATACTTGGCAGCTTCCTCTTCAGCCATCAGCGCAAGCAGATCGACCTCGTCCACCATGTTCAGGAAATGCACATTCTGGTTGCCGTCTTTATCGCGGTCGATGATCAGATAAAAGGTGTTGCCCGCCTTTGTCACCAGCGTAATGAACTGCTGGCTGGATTTATCTTCTTCCTCACCGATATCGTCCACCAGCGTCATATTTCCTTCCGGAGTCAAAGCTGCACTGGATTTCGTCTCATCCTCGGATGACATTCCACTCTGCATCAGATCCAGAAACAGCTTCAGCGCATCTTCACTGAACATGCTGCTGTCTTTTGCAGAATCCGTGACATTCAGGTACTTTCCATGTGCATACCCGGTTTTGCCGTTGAAGTTTACCTTATACCAGTCACCGCATTTTTCGACAATCTCCACCGTATCGCCGGAATGCAGATATCCGATAATCTCCTGATCCATGCCGGGACCGGAACGAAAATGCAGACTGGTGATCCCCGGCACCACCGTACCAGTCTGCTTTTGGGACTTTTCGCTGCCGATATTGTATTCTTTGCCGCCCACCGTAACGATCAGGTTCCCATCCGCATCCGTAGAAACCTCATAGCCATCCGGCAGAACCTGCATGTCCGGGTCGATTTCGATGCTGTCGGTATTGTCCGTTTTCCCCGTATTTGTGCTTTCTGCTGCATCCGTCTCCTGTGCAGCGGTACTGACAGGCGTGTTCTTCTGCACATCATCGCCCGTATAGGCAAATGCAGTGGTCGTAAAGGTTCCTACCGCCATCACGCTGGCAAGCAGCATTGCTATCATCTTTTTCATTCCATATCCTCCGTTTCTTTCTCGTCCAGTTTCAGATTTTCCGGGTTGGGAACCGCAGCCTGCGCCATCTGAATGATGACTGCCAGTTGTTCCGGGGTCAGGCTCTGGGCATGTACCATTTCACAGATTTCGCTGTTTTCCTGTTCGTGGTACTTTCTGTCCCATTCCTTTCTGCGCTCCTCCCACTCATCGCGTTTTCTGCGGGCTTTTTCACGCTCCGCAGCAATCTTTTCCAGTTTCAAACTCATGTTGTGTCCTTTCCGGGCAAATAAACGCCCTGTTTTTATCGAATTCTTCCCATGCAGTAGTAGTGCTGCCTCCAGTAGTTCGTCTCAATGGAAGCATAGGAAATTGGGTTGCCGCAGTGAATCATCATCCCGTTGCCGACATAAATGCCCACATGGGATGCGCCACTGGTGTTGTAGGTTTTCTGGAAGAAGATCAGGTCTCCGGGCTTTGCCTCACTCTTCGGGATAATGTCGCATTTTCCCATCAGACCGTTGGCCGTCTGCCTGCCTACATTCCAGCCATTGCCGCAGTGGTTGATGACCCAGCTTACAAAACCGGAGCAGTCAAAACTGGTACTCGGCGAGCTGCCACCCCAAACATAGGGGTAACCAAGATATTTCTCTGCTTCGGTAATCATCTTCCGGAATTTTTCATCCGTCAGAGCTTCGCCCGGAATGTCGTAATCCTGGTATTCTCCGCTGGAACCCGCGCCATCCGGCGTTGCAAAGGCTATGCCTGCAAACAGGTCATCCCGATTGCCCCGGCACTCCAGTGTGACTTCGTATCGTTGCAGCTGGTCATCTGTAAGGCCGGAATTTCTTGCAACATAGTCAACGCCCCGATTGAGCAGTGTTACATTGAGGATTTTATACTCATACTGTACCGTCACCTGATAGGTGTAGGTGTGTCCGGTTCCGGTGATTGGATTGTAGCGATAGCCCACACGGGTTTCTTTCCTTGTCCGGATTTCCACCTTTTCCTCCAACTTCAGCTCATACTGCGCTTCAAAAATACTCTGGAGCCGCGCCTGCACCTGGCTTCTCGTATAGTTTTCAAATTCTACGGTCAGCAGAGATGCAAGCTCATAGGGATTGTGACCAATCTCTGCCAGATTGTAGCGATACTCGTCATAGCCCGGATGGTCGGTTTCAATGCGGTCGATTTGTTTGCGAAGTTTATCTTCCAGCTTGGTATAATCCGTCTCCACGCCTTTCAAATCTTCATCTTCTGCCGTGTAGGAAGTCCCCAGCACCACATTGCCGCCGCCATTGATCAAGACGGAGCATGACGAAACCGACCCGGCAATCACCAAAACAAGCAGTCCCACGGCTGCGATACCGATGATGATATGCGAGTGGCTCTGCACAAACTGAAATGCCTTTTCCGTTATACTGACAGTACCCTGTGCAGCTTTGGCTGTGCCAGATGCTGTGTTCTCCGCAGCGGCCGCACCTGCCTTCGCAGCGGCATACTCTTTTTTGATGGCCTGCTTCTGCCGCCATCGGGAAAAGAGATTGGAACCAGCCTGCGGATCAGACTTCATGCGTTCCGCAAAGATGGAATCCACTGCATCTTTATCTGCCTTTTTCTCCAACCGCTCCAGCTTTTTGTACTGCCGCAGCTTTCGACCATATTGGAACCTGGAACCGGCACGGGCTGCACCTTCCGCTGAACCTTCGGTAAAATGCGCTGCCTCCACACCAGAATTATTATCCTGGTCGGCATTGCGCACACTCTGATGTGCCTTGGCTGAAAGTGCATCTGCCGCAAGATTTCCCGGCTTCTTTGGCTTTCCGCCTTTTTTCCCGGAAGCAGCTGCATTCTTTTTCGCTTTTACTTCCTGCTCTGATTTCAGCTTCTTACTGCGCATCTTAGCAAGATCGGCCTCGTGACGAATCTACCTTCGGTGTTCCGCTTTTTTCTTGCTGCTGTCTCCCGTACTGCTATCGGCGGCTTTGTTTCTGGAATCGCGAAGGGTGTTCTCCGCACCCTCGCGCTCCTGCCGCAGCTTGTCTCCGAGATTCGGATTTTTCTTGCCAGTCATTGTTTACGCCTCCTTTGCTTCCCGAACTTCGGTTAATTTAGTCGTCATGATCCGGTACAGTTCCAGATCGGTCGGGAAACGATCAACGAACGGCAAAATCACATTTCCATAAAACAGCAGTCCTTCACCTTCACCGGAGTGTGTCACATAGGACAGCTGGTGTGGGCTGATATTCAGCTGATCCGCCAGAATCTGACGGTCACCGGCTGCCTGATTCAGCATATAAATGAAGTCGCTGTTCTCAAAAATGTTTGTCACTTCGCGGGAAGAAAGCAGATCTTTTACGTTCTGGGTGATGCCGGTAGGAATACCGCCCCATTTACGGAATCGCTTCCAGATTTCCACGCTGTAGGCCGCTGTCTGCTCTTCTTTCAAAAGCAGATGGAACTCGTCCATATAGTAGCGGGTGGCTTTACCGGCATTGCGGTTGGCGGTTACACGCCCCCAGACCTGATCCTGTACCACCAGCATACCGATCTTTTTCAGCTGCTTGCCCAGCTCCTTGATGTCATAGCAGACCAGCCGGTTATTGATATCTACGTTGGTGCGGTGGTTAAACAGGTTCAGCGAACCGGTCACATAGATTTCCAGTGCCGTTGCCACATGGTGTGCTTCCTTTTCATCCTGCCGGAGCAGTGCCTCGTACAAGTCCTGTAACACCGGCATATTCTCCGGCACCGGGTTCTCAAAATAGGTCTGGTAAATCTGATGCACACAGCGGTCGATAACCGTCTTTTCTACCGGCTGCAAGCCTTCCTTGCCGCCCACGATCAGCTCACACAGGGACAGGATAAAATCTGCTTTCAGAGCAATGGGATTATCCTCTTCTGAATAATTCGCGTTGATGTCCATCGGATTGATATACTGCGTGCTGGAAGGGCTGATTTTAATAACCTGCCCCTCAAATTTCTGCACCAGAGCCGTGTACTCGGCTTCCGGATCGCACACGATTACATCGTCATCCGTCACCAGAAACGCATTGGCGATTTCTCTCTTGGCAGAAAAGGATTTACCGGAACCGGGAGTACCAAGAATCAGCCCGTTGGGGTTCTTGAGCTTTTTCCGGTCAACCATGATCAGGTTGTTGGACAGGGCATTCAACCCATAGTACAGAGCCTCTTTCCCGGTCTGAAACAGTTCCTGGGTGGTAAACGGAACGAAAATTGCCGTGCTGCTGGTAGTCATGCTGCGCTGAATCTCAATCAGGTTCTGTGCCAGCGGCAGACAGCTCATCAGCCCCTGCTCCTGCTGAAAGTCCAGACGGCGCAGGTTGCAGTTGTACTTCTGTGCGATGCTGGAAGCCTGAAACACGTTGGTCTCCAGCTCCTGCTCCGTCTCGCCGGTGTTCATCACCAGAAAGGTCAGCAGGAACATACGCTCATTCTGGCTCTGCAATTCCTTCAGCAGTGCCTTTGCGTCCTTGCCGTAAGTTGCCAAATCTGACGGAATGATGTCCATATCGTATCCGGAACGGACAGCTTTCTTCTGTTCCTCAATCTTGGAACGATCCAGCTCCGTGATGGTATGCTTAATGGACTTGATTGCTTTGTTCTGGTCTACCGACTGAATGTGCATGGTCACGATCTGACTGGATTCCATATCCAGAAAGTCCTTCAGCAGCTGATCCGACAGGTCGGAAGCTGTGATCTGGAGATAGGACATAGAACCATACATCCCGCCCATCTGAAAAATCCGGTTCTTCGGAAAGGCAAATCCGGTCGGAGCAATAAAGTCCTTTACCGACAGCCCGCTCTCCGGCAGCCACTTCCAATCGAAATTGAACCGGTCATGGTCGCCCATGTGGAACATATCGTGCATCAGATGAAGCCGTTCCTTGCCGTTCAGCAATTTTGCCCGGACACCCAAGCGTTTGAAGTTGTTCATCAGGTCAATCTCAATGTGAATGAGCCTCGGCTTTGCCTGTTTCATGGATTCTGCTTCAATGCCAAACGTCAGGTACTTCGTCTTGGTCAGGCCGTTGTTGCCCTGGGCAAGCTGGCGGCGCAGCATGGTGCTGTACTCCGTGCGCACCGGATTGAAATGATCCTTCTGGTACGGAATACGCACCATCTTCTCAAAATTCGAGGCATCCGTAGCCATATTCATAAAAGAAAGCTCAAAGCGGATGCTGGAATCAAAGAAGTTCAGGAAGCTGCACCATTCCTCAAAGATAGCCGTCTGATCCTCCTGTTGTGCCAGCTGATAATTGATATCCTGAAACTGGATGGTTTTGGTGTAGTAGTTGTCCGTCACACGGCAGATACCGTCCGGGAACATCCGCTGAAAAGGAATGCTCTCCTGTGCCGAATGCGGAATCGTGCGGTCACCCCTTGCTCGGTCAATCACCGTCTGCACCTGTTTCTGCTCTGCGGCTGACAGATGAGACGGCATTCGGATGTCATCCTGCTTTTTATTCTTCGCTGTCAGCTTTTCGAGAATTTTGAACAATGCGATTTACCTCCATTTCCATGTCTGCCTGCTGAACCAGCAGTGCATAGTAATTTTTTGTTTTGTAAGGCCGCGTTTTCGGCCTCTTGAACTTTGCCTCATAGAAGTGCTTTGCCACCACTTCCAGCGGCTGACCGTCTTTCTCGTACATGGCAAGAAAGAAAAGCGGCAGCATCACTGCCATCATGCCAAGTGCAGCAAGGCTCAGATTCCCGCTGGACTTGAGCAAAAAGAAAACCGGAACGCCAATCAGCGCACCGGCTCCGAAGCAGAAAATCTGCCGTTTGGTCAGGTTCATAAAGACCTTGGTTTTGACCTTTGAAAGGTCACGCGGTACAGAAATATAAGATGCCACGAATCATGCCTCCTTCCTTAATGCGCTGCAAACACGGATTTTGCGAGGCTTCCCGTCTTAAACAGCGTAAATGCCAGCAAAACCGTATAGCCCATAACGCCCCAAATGCTGCTGATGATGTTATCCGAAAAGGACAGGTTCTGAATCAGAACTGCGTAGATGCCTACACAGATCATGATAAGAAACCCCTGGAATCCCAGTGCAAACAGGGAGCGCAGATAGTTTTGACCGGTGTGGCTCTGCTCATGGTTTCCAAAGGTTGCGAACGGAATCGGCGCAAGGCTCACCATGAGGTAAATTTCCACCATTCGGCCATACACGATGACAAAGATGATAGCCGACAACGCCAGCATCGTGACCTGAACCACAAAGGTCTGCAAATACAGTCCCAGCAGCGGTCCCAAGTCCATGCCTTCCAGTGTAGCCTGCATTGCTGTCAGGGTCGCATCGCTGACGGACGTACTGCCGGAAATCAGACCGCCACTTCGGGAGATCACTTGCTGCGCCACATCAAAGACAGCCATCGTGATATTGAATGTGTTCGAGATCAGAGTCACTGCCAGAAAGGTCTTAAAGACCCATTTGAAAAATGTCCACGTCTCGAAATTTGCCAGATTGTTATGCTCGATGAGCATCTGGATCAGCTCATAACAAGCGATGAATGTCAGCACCATTCCGGCAATGGGCAGGATCACGGATTCCGAGATGTTACGGATCATAGAGAAAACCGCAGGTGAAAAGTTCACCGGTGTGGTTCCCACATCGCCTGCGATCTGTCCAACCTGCTGGTTGACCGAATCGAACATCCCTGAAAGATTTCCCATGATACCGCTGATAATCATGCTCTTGAGCCAATCTGTGATCTGTTCAAGGATACTCTGCATGAGCCGCCTCCTTCCTTACGCGAACACGCCGAACAGCTTCGCCATCCGAGACAGAAGCATAAACAGCTGTGAGAAAAGAGACAGTGCCGATGCAGTTGTAGTAAGAAACGCCATAGATTTGTCCTCCTGTAACTTGTCCGGCCTATCAGCCGGTGCGATTCTAAACTGCGGTTCTGCGCCATACTTCCAACATGTGCACCTGCCAGAGAGCGC